>ERZ1023220.16-NODE-16-length-62928-cov-216.692141_pt1 | contig 62928 bp, 64 predicted proteins | sample MGYA00380449_ERZ1023220 | MGnify/ENA primary metagenome ERZ1023220 (study PRJEB33173, sample SAMEA4830396) | metagenome | study: EMG produced TPA metagenomics assembly of the PRJEB25223 data set... | reverse complement strand
AACGAATAAAACTTGGGATTGAAATATCCCCATGATTATATATTACGAGGAGAAAGAAAATGAAAAAATTTGTTTCTGAGTTAATCGGTACGTTCATGCTTGTATTCGTCGGGACAGGAGCTGTTGTTTTTGGAAATGGTCTTGATGGCCTTGGTCACCTTGGAATCGCCTTTGCTTTTGGTTTAGCAATCGTGGTGGCAGCCTACTCAATCGGAACTGTTTCAGGTGCTCACTTGAACCCGGCTGTTTCGATTGCTATGTTTGTAAACAAACGTTTGTCATCTTCAGAACTTGTAAACTACATCCTTGGTCAGGTTGTTGGAGCTTTCATCGCTTCTGGCGCAGTCTTCTTCCTCTTGGCTAATTCAGGTATGTCAACTGCTAGCCTTGGTGAAAATGCCTTGGCAAACGGTGTCACTGTCTTTGGTGGTTTCTTGTTTGAAGTCATCGCAACTTTCTTATTTGTCTTGGTTATCATGACTGTGACTTCAGAAAGTAAGGGCAATGGCGCGATTGCTGGTTTGGTAATCGGTTTGTCATTGATGGCGATGATTCTTGTCGGATTGAAGATTACTGGACTTTCAGTAACCCCAGCTCGTAGCTTGGCACCAGCTGTCTTGGTGGGCGGCGCAGCCCTTCAACAAGTTTGGATTTTCATCCTTGCACCAATCGCTGGTGGAGTTCTTGCAGCCCTTGTTGCAAAAAATTTCCTTGGAACAGAAGAATAATTGAAACTCAAAAAGCCTTGCTCCTCATCTTGAGGAACAGGGCTTTTTCGTATGATACTCTTCGAAAATCTCTTCAAACCACGTCAGCTTAACCTTGCCGTATGTATATGTTACTGACTTCGTCAGTTCTATCTGCAACCTCAAAACAGTGTTTTGAGCTGACTTCGTCAGTCTTATCTATAACCTCAAACACTGCTTTGAGCAGCCTGTAGCTAGCTTCCTAGTTTGCTTTTTGATTTTCATTGAGTATGAGTTTAACGGTTGTCAATTTTCTCTGGATAAAGATCGTGTTGGAAGAGGCGTTGTTCTGCCAAGCCTTCATACTTGGTTCCAGGTCTACCGTAGTTGTAGTAGGGGTCGATTGAAATGCCACCGCGCGGAGTGAATTTTCCCCAGACTTCTAAATAGCGAGGGTCTAGCAAGTTGACCAAGTCTTTCCCGATGGTGTTGATACAGTTTTCGTGGAAATCTCCGTGGTTTCGGTAGCTAAATAGATAGATATATTGAGGGATTTTGACTCGACACAGAGCTTATCAGGAATGTAGGAAATATGAATCGTCGTAAAGTCTGGCTGAGCAGTGATTTGTCCCAGTAGAGACATATCGAGGATATGGTGACGAATGCCCTGTTCCTTAGCGATTTCTCTAGCAATTTGAATTTCGAGGTGATGACGTTGGCCGTAGGCAAAGGTGACAGCTTCGATTGTTTCATAGTGTTGCATGGCCCAGAAAAGGCAGGTTGTTGAATCTTGACCGCCACTAAAGACGACCAAGGTTGATTGACGTTTCATAGTACTCCTTCCAAAATGGGAAATGTTCAGAGAACGCAAAAAGCTCCCATTAGGGAGCTAAAAAATACCAAATCGAGTTTTTTTAGCGATGGCATATCCCAAACATCGTAATATTCTACTTATATAGTAAAATGAAATAAGAACAGGACAAATCGATCAGGACAGTCAAATCGATTTCTAACAATGTTTTAGAAGTAGAGGTGTACTATTCTAGTTTCAATCTACTATAGTCTAGCATATTTTTTGAAAAATGGCAAAGGGCAAGAAAAAAGAGACCAAAGAAAGTACTTGGTCTCTCGTTTGATTAGCTCAATTCAGCAACGATGGCCTTGATTTGGTCTGCTGTGTGAACACCAGCAACTTGTTTCACTACTTGGCCGTCTTTTTTGAAGAGAAGAGTTGGGATAGACATGATTCCAAAAGCACGAGCTGTGTTTGGATTTTCATCCACGTCCATTTTAACGATTTTCAAGACATCTTCTGAAAGTTCTTCAGACAATTTGTCCAAGATTGGACCTTGCATACGACATGGACCACACCAAGTTGCCCAGAAGTCTACTAAGACCAAACCGTCTTTTGTTTCTTGTTCGAATGTTGCATCTGTAATTGCCTTTGCCATTGTATTTCTCCTTTTTTAGTTATATTGGCTTAAATCTTGTTTCATGAGATAGAAGAAGACATCTCCATAAGTCCCATGATAGTCCAAATCATAACCCTTGTAAGTTAATTTTTGGACAGGGTAGTAGTCTGCGACGCCGATAAGGCAAGCTTGTTGCGAACGATCAAAGTCTTCATAAGAATCGAAGGTTACAGTTCTTTCGTTCTTGCTGGCATCTAGATAGGTAATTTCAATCATTTAAAAACTCCTTTTTTAATGATGACTTTATTTTACTCCTTGTAAAAGAGAATGTCAAGAAAAATGCTTGCGCACGCAACATTCTTCCGAAATCATCTTAAATCAAGAAATCCAAACCAGTTTCCAAGCTTGTTTCGACAGCTTTCTGTAGAGAGGCCAGTGTCTTTTGCCCATCACTTGTCAGGCAGATAAAGCTAGAGCGTCTATCTTGATGGCAACACATGCGACTAAGCAGACCGCAATTTTTAGCTTCCAATCGAGCCACCATCCGAGAAACAGCGCTCGGGCTCAGATGAAGCTTATCTGGCAGATCAATCTGGCGTAGAGATTTTTCTTCAGCCAAGTCCAGATAGTAGAGCAGGTAGAACTCTTTCAAGGTCAGACTTTGTTCACTCTGCTGGGCAATGGTGTCTTCTAACAAGGTTTCGATCTCTTTCTGACGCCGATTGAAGTCAAACCATTTTTCCAAATAGGTCATAGTATCTCCTTTCTTTTTAGAGTTGTAAATAGAAGAAAGTCCATTCACGGACAGTCTTTGCGTCACAAGATGATTGCGCATGCAATAATTATACTACTTTTCAAAAGAGCTAGCAAGCTCTGTTTTTTAGTGGTTTTATTTTTTACTGTCCATATTTTTGATAAAAGTCAACTTTTACTTGGATGAAGGTTTTGGCTTCACGTAGGAGTTGAAGAAGGGTGGCGCGGGTTTCAAATTCGTCTCTTGTCTTGGGCAGACTGCGGTTTCGAAAGACTTCCAGATAGCGTTCAATTTCATCTAGCAAATCAGAAGCAGGATTGGTCTGACTCAGTTGACCGGCAATTTTTGAAAAGAGTTGTGCTAAAATCAGGCTCTCACTGACAGCTAGGTGACAGGTATTGATTTGCTGGGCCATATTTCGCAGGATACGACTTTGTCGCTGTCTCATCTCAAAGTAGTGGATATGGTAGTCGGTTTGGTGAAAGAGGTGGTCAGAGTGATCTAAATAGACCAGTTTGAGGGCTTCTTCCACCAGCGTGTGGTAGTGCTGGATTTCCTCTTCTCGTGAAGGCATGTAGAGATTGACCAGTAAAGCAAATCCTGTACCGATAGCAAAGAGAAAGAATTCATTGACTAGAAGGTCTGGAGAGGTTGACTCTTGAACCAAGAGATGGCTAACCAAAACAGTGCTTGGTGTGATGCCAATTTCCCAGCCCATCTTGTAGGCTAAAGGAACGTAGAAGGCCAGATAGAGGCCGAGACTCCAGATATGAAATCCGCTCAAGTGAAAAGCTAGAACACCGATAGCCAGAGCTAGAAGCATAGAAAAAAGACGATTGCGAGCCAGTTTTAAAGTACTTCTACGCGTATCAGATAGGCTCAAGAGAGCGATAATTCCAGCCGAAACTGCTGACGAAAGATTAAGAAAATAAGCAAGCAGGCAGGCAAGACAGGTAGCTAAGATGAGCTTGGTCGTACGTTGGCTAATAGACATAAGAATTTCCTGATAAGTTAGAATAAAAGCGTAAAAGACAAGACATGAGCAGGCTTGCCTTGATGAGTTATTTTTTACGGGTTGCTGCGTATTCGGCAACGGCGGTAAAGAGGACATCTGTAGAAGAGTTAAGGGCTGTTTCACATGAGTCTTGGATGACACCAATCACAAAACCAACCCCAACAACTTGTATGGCAATATCGTTAGAAATACCGAAAAGGCTACAAGCAACTGGGATAAGAAGGAGGGAACCTCCCCTCCGGCAATACCTAAAGTACCACAGGCTGAGATAGCTGCTACCACACTGAGGACAAAGGCTGTGGCAAAGTCAACAGGAATTCCAAGAGTGTTAACTGCAACAAGGGTCAAAACGTTAATGGTAATCGCTACTCCAGCCATATTGATAGTAGAACCGAGTGGGATAGAAACAGAATAGGTATCTGGGTTGAGTCCAAGGTCATGGCAGAGTTTCATGTTGACAGGAATGTTAGTCGCAGAACTACGAGTGAAAAAGGCTGTCACACCGCTGACACGGAGGCAGTTCCAAACTAGAGGGTAAGGATTGCGTCTCATAAAAAAGAAGGCAATCAAAGGGTTGACCACAAGGGCAACAAAAAGCATAGTCGTTACTAATAGAACCAATAAAATACCGTAGTTGGCAAGGCTTCCGACTCCCTTGTCAGAAATGGTTTTAAAAATAAGACCAAGGATTCCAAATGGAGTCAGATTGATGATCCATTCGACAATTTTAGAAGTCACGTCAGCGATAGTTTTTAGCAATTCTTTACTATTTTTACTGGCTTCTCTCATAGCGATTCCAAAAATGACTGCCCAAGATAAGATTCCAATATAGTTAGCAGTAAACAGGGCGTTGACTGGGTTGTCAACCAGTTTGAGCAAGAGGTTGCTGAGGATCTGCCCAACCCCATCTGGTGGTGCAATTTCAGTATTGGCACTATTTAGGGTAATTTCAATAGGGACGATGAAACTTGCTAGTACAGCTACAAGAGCAGCGGCGAAAGTCCCTATCATAGGATATACAAGAAAACAACAGTTTTCATATTGCTATCTTGTCCCTTTTGATGTTGGGAAAGGGCATTGGCAACGAGAGCAAAGACTAGGATAGGAGCAACAGCTTTTAGACCTCCAACGAATAAATCCCCGAGTAGCCCAATCCCTGAGAGATTAGGAAGGGTCAGTCCTAGGATTCCCCACAAAGCATACCAATCAAGATACGCTTGACAAGGCTTGCCTTATTCCAAGCATGAATGATTCTTTTCATAATAATCTCCTTTTTGTGTAGTGATTATGATTATAGTATAAATGATAGACAAAATCAAGAATTTTCTGTCTATTTTTTGAATATTTATGGAGAATGAGACTGATGAAAATATGGTATAATGAAATAAAGGAGTTTTATATGCAAAAATTTATTCAGGCTTATATTGAAAAGCTAGATGTGACAACCATTATCGAGAATATTCTAACCAAGGTCATTTCTCTTTTACTGCTTTTGATTGTATTTTATATTGCTAAAAAAATGCTTCATACCATGGTGCAGAGAATTGTCAAACCTTCTCTAAAAATGTCTCGTCATGATGTCGGACGCCAAAAAACCATCTCACGTTTACTAGAAAATGTGTTTAATTATACGCTATATTTCTTTTTACTCTACTGCATTTTGTCGATTTTAGGTTTGCCAGTTTCTAGTTTGCTGGCTGGAGCTGGTATTGCTGGGGTAGCGATTGGTATGGGAGCCCAAGGCTTTCTGTCTGATATCATCAATGGCTTTTTCATCCTCTTTGAACGTCAACTGGATGTGGGAGATGAGGTCGTTCTGACAAATGGACCGATTACTGTATCGGGTAAGGTTGTCAGTGTGGGAATTCGTACGACACAGCTTCGTAGCGAGGAGCAAGCCCTTCACTTTGTCCCTAACCGAAATATCACAGTTGTTAGCAATTTCTCACGCACAGACTAGACCTGTTATTTTAAGTAATTTGTGGTACAATAGAGGGAGTTTAATAAGGAGAAAAGATGGTTTTAGAAAAGCAGTTGGGCCATGGTTGTACCTGGATAGACCTAGACCTAGGAAAGTTGAATAAACTAGAAGACCTTTCTGAAATTTACGGTTTGGACAAGGAAACCATTGAATACGCACTGGATAGAAACGAGCGCGCCCACATGGACTACCACCGTGAAAGTGGGACGGTTACCTTTATCTATAATGTCCTAGACGTAAAAAAGGACAAGGCCTACTATGAGACTTTTCCCATGACCTTTATCGTCGAGCATCGTCGCCTGATTACCATTAGTAATACCAAGAACGCCTATGTCATTGAACAGATGACTCGTTATCTGGAGAGCCATGACACGCTTTCGATTTATAAGTTTCTCTTTGCCAGTCTGGAAATCATCAGCAATGCCTACTATCCTGTCATTGAGCAGATGGACAAGAGTAGGGATGAGGTCAATGACCTCTTGCGCCAGCGAACTACCAAGAAAAACCTCTTTGCCCTGTCTGATTTGGAGACTGGTATGGTTTATCTGACGGCAGCTGCCAAACAAAATCGGATTTTGTTAGAGCATATTCAAGGTCATGCCTTGTATCGTAGTTTTGATGAGATTGAGAGAGAACAGTTTGATGATGCCATGATTGAGGCTCATCAGCTGGTATCCATGACAGACCTAATCTCTCAGATTTTACAGCAGCTTTCAGCCTCTTACAACAATATTCTAAACAATAATCTGAATGACAATTTGACAACCTTGACTATCATTTCAGTCTTGCTAGCTGTTTTGGCAGTCGTGACAGGCTTTTTCGGAATGAATGTTCCCTTACCTTTAACAGATGAGCCCCATGCTTGGCTCTATATCAGTTTGGCTAGTGCAGGTTTGTGGATTGTTTTATCCTTGTTACTAAGGAAAATTGCGAAAAAAAGTTAAGAAAAGGAGCCAGAATGGCGATTGAAAATTATATACCAGATTTTGCTGTGGAAGCAGTCTATGATCTGACAGTCCCAAGCCTGCAGGCGCAGGGAATCAAGGCTGTTTTGGTCGATTTGGATAATACCCTCATTGCTTGGAACAACCCTGATGGAACGCCAGAGATGAAGCAATGGCTACATGACCTTCGGGACGCGGGTATTGGCATTATCGTAGTGTCAAATAACACCAAAAAACGCGTTCAACGAGCAGTTGAGAAATTTGGGATTGATTACGTTTACTGGGCCTTGAAGCCCTTCACATTTGGTATTGACCGTGCTATGAAGGAATTCCACTATGACAAAAAGGAAGTGGTCATGGTTGGCGACCAGCTCATGACAGATATACGAGCAGCCCACCGTGCAGGGATTCGGTCAATTTTAGTCAAACCCTTGGTCCAACATGACTCAATCAAAACGCAGATTAACCGAACTCGTGAGCGTCGTGTTATGAGAAAAATCACTGAAAAGTACGGACCGATTACATATAAAAAAGGAATTTAACTATGGAAGAAATTCTCTGTATTGGTTGTGGAGCAACCATTCAGACGACAGATAAGGCTGGTCTTGGTTTTACCCCCCAGTCGGCACTTGAAAAAGGTTTGGAGACTGGCGAAGTCTATTGCCAACGCTGTTTCCGTCTCCGCCACTACAATGAAATCACAGATGTCCAGTTGACGGACGATGATTTCCTCAAGCTCTTGCACGAGGTGGGAGACAGTGATGCTTTAGTGGTCAATGTCATTGATATCTTTGATTTTAATGGATCTGTCATCCCAGGTTTACCACGTTTCGTCTCGGGCAATGATGTCCTCTTGGTAGGAAATAAAAAAGATATCCTTCCTAAGTCAGTTAAGTCTGGTAAGATTAGCCAGTGGCTCATGAAACGTGCCCATGAAGAAGGTCTTCGTCCAGTCGATGTGGTCCTAACTTCAGCACAAAATAAACATGCCATTAAGGAAGTCATTGACAAGATTGAACACTACCGTAAGGGCCGCGATGTCTATGTGGTCGGTGTGACCAACGTTGGAAAATCAACTCTAATCAATGCTATTATCCAAGAAATCACGGGTGATCAGAATGTCATCACTACTTCACGCTTCCCAGGGACAACCTTGGACAAAATAGAGATTCCGCTTGACGACGGATCTTATATTTACGATACGCCGGGAATTATCCACCGCTACCAGATGGCTCACTACTTGACGGCCAAAAACCTCAAGTATGTCAGTCCTAAAAAGGAAATCAAGCCTAAGACCTATCAGCTTAATCCTGAGCAAACCCTATTTTTAGGTGGTTTGGGACGCTTTGACTTTATAGCAGGAAAAAAGCAAGGATTTACTGCTTTCTTTGATAATGAACTCAAACTCCATCGTAGCAAGCTTGAAGGAGCTAGTGCTTTCTACGATAAGCACCTGGGAACTCTTCTGACACCACCAAATAGCAAGGAAAAAGAAGATTTCCCAAGGCTAGTCCAGCATGTCTTTACTATTAAAGATAAGACAGACCTAGTCATCTCAGGCCTAGGCTGGATTCGTGTAACAGGCACAGCAAAAGTCGCCGTCTGGGCACCAGAAGGCGTCGCCGTCGTCACACGAAAAGCAATTATTTAAAACAAAATCGCTGAGCGAACAAAGTGAGCTCATATAGCGATAGTTATTGCCGTGGTGTGATTGCCAATCTGTAGATTGGCAAGGGGCACAATTGAGACCAAGGCTCAATTGTGAGGTCAGGAAATCCATTTTTCAAAGATGAAATCTTTGGAAAATTAGTTCCGACCGTCCCTCACCACCTAAAATAACTATCAAAAAACAAGGAAGAAAATTATGTCATTAACATCAAAACAACGTGCCTTCCTCAACAGCCAGGCACACACCCTCAAACCTATCATCCAAATCGGGAAAAATGGACTCAACGACCAAATCAAAACCAGCGTCCGTCAAGCTCTTGATGCGCGTGAATTAATCAAGGTTACTCTCTTACAAAACACAGATGAAAACATCCACGAAGTAGCTGAAATTTTGGAAGAAGAAATCGGTGTGGATACAGTCCAAAAAATAGGACGCATCTTGATTTTGTTTAAACAATCTAGCAAGAAAGAAAATCGCAAGATTTCTAAGAAAGTCAAAGAAATCTAAGACCGAAACTCCAAATAACTGTTTTTATAGAGAAATAAAGGGGACTAGCCTATGACAATCGAACTATTGCCTCCCTTTACCAAGGTAGAGTTGGAGCCAGAAATCAAGGAGAAAAAACGCAAACAAGTTGGGATTTTAGGGGGGAATTTTAACCCTGTTCACAATGCCCATCTCATTGTTGCGGATCAAGTACGGCAACAGTTGGGACTGGATCAAGTTCTTCTCATGCCTGAATACCAACCTCCTCACGTTGATAAAAAGGAAACCATCCCTGAACACCATCGTCTCAAGATGCTTGAGTTGGCAATTGAGGGAATTGACGGCCTAGTCATTGAAACCATTGAGTTGGAGCGCAAGGGTATTTCCTACACCTACGACACCATGAAGATTTTGACAGAGAAGAATCCAGATACGGATTATTACTTTATCATCGGTGCCGACATGGTTGACTATCTGCCTAAGTGGTACCGAATTGATGAACTGGTTGACATGGTTCAGTTTGTGGGGGTTCAGCGTCCACGCTACAAGGTAGGGACTTCCTATCCAGTTATCTGGGTGGACGTACCGCTCATGGATATCTCGTCCAGCATGGTGCGGGACTTCCTTGCCCAAGGTCGGAAACCCAACTTTCTCCTACCTCAGCCAGTGCTAGACTACATCGAGAAGGAGGGGCTCTACTGATGTCCTATCAAGACTATATCAACTGCTCCCGTGAGGCCTTGTTGGAAAAAATGGCAGAGCTTCTACCTGAGAAACGTCTAACCCATTGTCTAGGTGTGGAGCGTGCCGCTATGGAATTAGCTCAGCGCTTTGGTGTAGATGTTGAGAAAGCAAGTCTAGCAGGTCTTCTTCATGACTATGCTAAAAAGTTGTCAGATCAGGAATTTCTAGCCTTGATTGACCGTTACCAGCTAGACCCTGACCTCAAAAACTGGGGCAATAATGTCTGGCATGGTATGGTCGGAATTTACAAAATTCAGGAAGATTTGGATTTGCATGATTCTGAAATTCTGCGAGCCATTGAAATTCATACAGTCGGAGCTGGTCAAATGACAGACCTAGATAAGGTCATCTACGTCGCAGACTATATCGAGCACAATCGAGCCTTTCCTGGAGTAGATGTGGCGCGTGAGATTGCAAGTCTATCGCTCAATAAGGCGGTGGCCTACGAAACAGCTCGTACCGTGGAGTATCTAGCTCATCAGGGATTCCCCATCTATCCCCAAACCCTTGAAACCTATAACGCCTTTGTGCACTATTTGAAAGAGGACTAAATGAAGACGGCTTTTATAATCATTGATGTTCAGAATGTTTTAGTAGAAACTGGGTTCCAGACAAAAAGTCTATTGGAAAAAATTTCTTATTTACAAAACCAGGCTAGAAGCAAGAATATTGAAATTATCTATGTTCAACATATTGAGAACTCTGAAGCTCAAACATCAGAAGATTGGCAGTTATCTGCGCTTTTAAATCGAAAACCTGCTGAAAAGGTCTTTCAGAAGAAGTATAACAGTATTTTCAAAGAAACTGGCTTAAAAGAATACTTGGATAAGCAGGGGATTGAAAAATTAGTTTTATGTGGTATGCAGACAGAATATTGTGTGGATACCTCTGTCAAGGTTGCCTTTGAATATGGCTATCAGCTTATTGTTCCAGAAGGTGCTGTCACAACCTTTGATGGGGATGACATTCCAGCAGAAACGATTAATGAATTTTATGAGGACATTTGGGAGGAGCGCTTTGCAGATGTTCTAGATTACAAACATATTTTCTAAAAAGAGGATTAAATGAACGAAAAAGAATTACTAGAACTAGTCGTGAAAGCGGCTGATGAGAAACGTGCGGAGGATATCCTCGCACTTGATGTACAAGATTTGACTAGTGTGACGGACTACTTTGTCATCACTAGCTCAATGAATAGCCGTCAGTTGGACGCTATCGCAGCTAATATCCGTGAAAAAGTAGCTCAAGCAGGCTTTAAAGGTAGCCATGTCGAAGGCGATGCAGCTGGAGGCTGGGTCTTACTGGACCTCGGTGCTGTTGTCGTGCATATCTTTTCAGAAGAAATGCGTGCCCATTATAATCTAGAGAAGCTATGGCATGAGGCGAATTCAGTAGATATTTCAGAAGCTCTTGCTTAGAAGATGAACTCAGTTGTAGTCAACTGGGTTTCTTTGCTTATTTTAGAAAAATTGATAGAAAGGTAAAGGGCTAGTGGTGTTTACCATGGAGCTCTTAGTATCATGATTATGGCGACTTATGAAACCTTTGCGGCGGTCTATGATGCGGTCATGGACGATAGTTTATACGACAAATGGACGAATTTTTCTCTGCGTCATTTGCCTAAGACCAAGGAGAGAAAGAAACTCTTGGAATTGGCTTGTGGGACAGGAATTCAATCAGTGCGCTTCTCTCAGGCTGGTTTTGATGTGACTGGACTTGACTTGAGTGCGGATATGTTGAAGATTGCGGAGAAGAGAGCAACTTCAGCCAAGCAAAAGATTGCTTTTATAGAAGGTAATATGCTGAATTTGTCCAAGGCAGGGAAATACGATTTTGTCACGTGTTATTCGGACTCTATCTGCTATATGCAGGATGAGGTGGAAGTAGGGGACGTCTTTAAGGACGTGTACAATGCGCTGAATGAAGAGGGAGTTTTCATCTTTGACGTGCACTCGACCTACCAGACAGATGAAGTATTCCCTGGCTATTCCTACCATGAAAATGCGGAAGATTTTGCCATGCTTTGGGATACATATGAGGACGAAGCTCCTCACTCCATCGTGCATGAGCTGACTTTCTTTATCAAGGAGGCTGACGGTTCCTTTAGTCGCCACGATGAAGTACATGAGGAGAGGACCTATGAGATCTTGACCTATGATATCTTACTGGAACAGGCTGGATTCAAGTCCTTCAAACTCTATGCAGACTTTGAGGATAAGGAACCAACAGAAACTAGCACCCGTTGGTTTTTTGTGGCGCAGAAGTAGGAGATTAGCATGACCATCACAGGTATTATCGCGGAGTTCAATCCTTTTCATAATGGCCATAAATACCTGCTGGATCAGGCAGAGGGACTGAAAATTGTTGCCATGTCAGGGAATTTCATGCAGCGTGGAGAGCCTGCTATTGTGGATAAGTGGACAAGGGCCCAGATGGCGCTGGAAAATGGCGCAGACTTGGTAGTGGAATTGCCCTTTTTAGTCAGTGTTCAGGCAGCTGATTTCTTTGGTCAAGGAGCTGTGGATATCTTGGATCGCTTGGGCATTGATAGTCTAGTTTTTGGGACAGAGGAAGTTCGAGATTATCAGAAAATCGCTGACTTATACACAGAGAAAGGTGCTGAGATGGAGAAATTTGTGGAAAATCTGCCTGATTCCCTTTCCTATCCCCAGAAAACCCAAGCTATGTGGAAGGAATTTGCTGGTCTTGATTTTTCAGGTAATACCCCCAATCATGTTCTTGCTCTGGCCTATGCCAAGGCGGTTGCAGGACGAAATATCAAGCTGCATCCGATTCAGCGTCAGGGGGCAGGTTACCATTCTGTGAATAAAGATGTGGACTTTGCCTCGGCGACAGCCCTCCGTCAACATCAGAAGGACCAAGATTTCTTAGAACGCTTTATGCCTTCTGTTGCCCTATTTGAGCAGGCCAGTAAGGTGATCTGGGAAGACTATTTTCCCTTGCTCCGCTATCAAATCTTGTCAAATCCCGACCTAACCACCATCTATCAGGTCAATCAAGAAATAGCTGTGCGCATTAAAGAAGCTATTAAAACAGCCCAGTCTGTAGAAGAGTTGGTCGAGGCGGTTGCGACCAAACGTTACACCAAGGCGCGTGTCAGACGCCTATTGACCTATATTTTGGTGCAGGCTAGAGAAAATGTCTTGCCAGAAGCCATTCATGTCCTTGGATTTACTGAAAAAGGCAGGCAACATCTCAAGTCTCTGAAAGGACAGGTCAATCTAGTCAGCCGAATTGGCAAAGAACCTTGGGATGCTATGACCCAAAAAGCAGACCAGATTTACCAACTAGGAAAGCCAAGTATAGCAGAGCAAAATTTTGGAAGAGTGCCGATTAGAATAGAAACAAGCTAAGTCTACCGAAAGGTAGGCTTTTTGAGATTTTTTACGAATAATACTCTTCGAAAATCAAATTCAAATCGCGTCAACGTCGCCTTGCCGTACTCAAGTACAGCCTGCGGCTAGTTTCCTAGTTTGCTCTTTGATTTTCATTGAGTATAAATAGATAGAAAAGAAAATCTTGTACAAGTTCCTGACAATTTCTTTCTTTTCGTGTATAATAGTGGAAAAGAGCTAAAACGAGGTATGGTTATGGAAGCAGTCCTTTACTCAACATTCCGAAATCATTTAAAGGACTACATGAAGAAGGTAAATGATGAATTTGAGCCTTTGACGGTGGTCAATAAAAATCCAGATGAGGACATTGTAGTTCTTTCAAAGAGCGAATGGGACAGTATTCAGGAAACCCTGAGAATCGCTCAAAATAAGGAGTTATCAGACAAGGTTTTGCGAGGAATGGCTCAAGTCCGTGCTGGAAGCATTCAGGTCCATGTGATTGAGGAGTGATGAATGCTACTCAAGTTTACAGAAGATGCGTGGGCAGATTATTGCTACTGGCAAAACCAAGATAAAAAAACACTAAAAAGAATCAATAAATTAATCAAGGATATTCAACGCGATCCATTTACAGGAATAGGAAAACCAGAGCCACTCAAATATGATTACCAAGGAGCCTGGTCACGGCGTATTGATGCAGAAAATCGCTTGATTTATATGATGGATGGAGATAGCGTGGCTTTCTTGTCCTTTAAAGATCATTACTAAGTCTATTGAAAGGTAGGCTTTTTCTCAAGTCTCTACTAAACTACTATTTCTAAAAAACAAGTTTATTTTGGCAAATGTGTTCCAAATTCCCCAAAACATATTCTATTTTAGGTTTGTGAAAATCACTTTTTTATGGTAGAATGTAAAAGAATGTATGTCATTCGGAATAACAATAAAATGAGGTAAAAACATGGAAATCATGTCGCTTGCGATTGCTGTTTTTGCCGTCATCATTGGTTTAGTCATTGGATATGTCAGCATCTCAGCTAAGATGAAATCATCTCAGGAAGCTGCAGAGTTGATGCTTTTAAATGCTGAACAAGAAGCAACTAATTTACGTGGACAAGCTGAGCGTGAAGCGGATTTACTTGTTAATGAAGCCAAACGTGAAAGCAAGTCTCTTAAAAAAGAAGCACTATTGGAGGCCAAAGAAGAAGCCAGAAAATACCGTGAAGAAGTGGACGCTGAATTCAAATCAGAACGTCAAGAACTCAAACAAATCGAAAGTCGTTTGACAGAGAGAGCTACTAGCCTTGACCGTAAGGACGACAATTTGACGAGTAAAGAACAAACACTTGAACAAAAAGAACAAAGTATTTCTGATAGAGCGAAAAACCTTGATGCGCGTGAAGAGCAATTAGAGGAAGTCGAAAGACAAAAAGAAGCAGAACTAGAGCGTATTGGTGCTCTGTCTCAGGCAGAAGCACGAGATATTATCTTGGCTCAGACAGAGGAAAACTTGACCAGGGAGATTGCCAGTCGCATTCGCGAAGCTGAGCAAGAGGTCAAGGAACGTTCTGACAAAATGGCCAAGGACATCTTGGTTCAAGCTATGCAACGTATCGCTGGTGAATATGTAGCGGAGTCAACAAACTCAACAGTTCATCTGCCAGACGATACTATGAAGGGACGCATTATTGGTCGTGAAGGTCGTAACATTCGTACCTTTGAAAGTTTGACAGGGGTCGATGTGATTATCGACGATACACCAGAAGTGGTGACCTTGTCAGGATTTGATCCGATTCGTCGTGAGATTGCCCGTATGACTATGGAAATGTTGCTCAAAGATGGTCGTATACATCCAGCTCGTATCGAAGAGTTGGTTGAGAAAAACCGTCAAGAGATTGACAATAAGATTCGTGAATACGGTGAGGCTGCTGCCTATGAAATTGGTGCGCCAAACCTTCATCCAGACTTGATGAAGATTATGGGACGTTTGCAGTTCCGTACTTCATATGGACAAAATGTTTTGCGCCATTCGATTGAGGTTGCTAAGTTGGCTGGTATCATGGCGAGCGAACTTGGTGAAAATGCGGCTCTTGCCCGTCGTGCTGGATTCCTTCACGATATCGGGAAAGCCATTGACCATGAGGTTGAAGGTAGCCACGTTGAAATCGGTATGGAATTGGCCCGTAAGTACAAGGAACCCCCAGTTGTGGTGAATACGATTGCTAGTCACCACGGAGATGTTGAAGCTGAGAGCGTGATAGCAGTTATCGTCGCTGCAGCAGATGCCTTGAGCGCAGCCCGTCCAGGTGCTCGTAGTGAGTCTCTTGAAAGCTACATCAAGCGTCTCCATGATTTGGAAGAAATTGCTAACGGCTTTGAAGGAGTGCAAACTAGCTTTGCCCTTCAAGCAGGACGTGAAATTCGTATCATGGTCAATCCAGGAAAAATCAAGGACGACAAAGTCACAATCTTGGCTCACAAAGTTCGTAAGAAAATTGAAAACAATCTCGATTATCCAGGAAATATCAAGGTAACCGTGATTCGCGAGCTTCGTGCAGTAGATTATGCTAAATAAATAAGAAAGAGCAGTTGAAAAATTACTGCTTTTTTGTTACACTAGATAGAAAGACTGTAAAGGATAATCTGGCTTTTTGCCATTATTCTAGAGAAATGTTATTTCACAGATTGACTAAAAGGAGACACAATGGCAGACCGAGGCTTACTAATCGTTTTTTCTGGTCCTTCAGGGGTTGGAAAAGGAACGGTTAGAAGAGAGATTTTTGAGAGTTCTGAAAACCAATTTCAATATTCTGTATCGATGACGACACGCGCACAACGTCCTGGAGAAGTGGACGGTGTTGACTATTTCTTCCGTACTCGTGAAGAATTTGAAGAGCTGATTCGTCAAGGACAGATGTTGGAATACGCAGAATATGTCGGTAACTACTATGGAACTCCTCTGACCTATGTCAATGAAACCTTGGACAAGGGAATCGATGTTTTCCTTGAAATTGAAGTTCAGGGTGCTCTTCAGGTCAAGAAAAAGGTTCCAGATGCTGTCTTTATCTTCCTGACACCACCAGATTTGGATGAATTGCAAGATCGCTTGGTAGGTCGTGGAACAGATAGTGCAGAAGTGATTGCCCAACGAATCGAAAAGGCCAAGGAAGAAATTGCCCTCATGCGTGAGTATGATTATGCGATTGTCAACGATCAGGTACCCCTAGCTGCTGAACGTGTCAAATGTGTGATTGAAGCAGAACACTTCTGTGTGGATCGTGTCATTGGTCACTATCAGGAGATGTTACCAAAATCTCCAACTACCCGATAAAATTTAGAAAATAGGTACAAGCAAATGATGTTAAAACCCTCTATTGATACCTTGCTCGACAAGGTTCCTTCAAAATATTCACTCGTAATCTTGGAAGCAAAACGTGCCCACGAATTGGAAGCAGGTGCCCCAGCAACTCAAGGTTTCAAGTCTGAAAAATCAACTCTTCGCGCTTTAGAAGAAATCGAATCAGGAAACGTTACAATTCACCCAGATCCAGAAGGAAAACGTGAAGCAGTGCGTCGCCGTATCGAAGAAGAAAAACGCCGCAAAGAAGAAGAAGAAAAGAAAATCAAAGAGCAAATTGCTAAAGAAAAAGAAGATGGTGAAAAAATTTAAGGTTGGGGGGACTCAATCTTATTTTTTCTATTGCAAGAATGTACTGACAAGGAGGAGGTGAGAAGATGGCCCTAGCTAAGATTATCGTAGATGTGCCCTTGATGCAGACGGACCAGCCCTATAGTTACAGGATTCCGGAGGAATTTGAGGGAATGCTGGAAGTTGGGATGCGGGTTCATGTGCCTTTTGGTAAGGGTAATCGCCTGATTCAAGGGATTGTTCTTGGTTTGAAGTCCCAATCAGATGGAGAAGAGATGGAGCAAGATTTAAAAGATATTGCAGAGGTGCTGGATTTTTCTCCTGTTCTCACGCCAGAACAACTCTGGCTGGCTGAGGAGTTACGCAAATCTGTCTTCTCCTACAAAATCTCTATCCTCAAGGCCATGCTTCCAGGGTTTCTGAATTCTAGCTATGACAAGATTCTCTATCCTCTGGAAGGCTTGAGTCAGGAAGAACGAGTACGCCTGTTTGGTTCAGAAGATTCGCTAGCCTTTTCTTCACTAGACCTTGCCAAGCAAGCTGAAATGATGCGTTTGACTAGAAAAGGCCTGCTTGGTCTGGAATATCAGGCAGTCGATCAAAAGAAGGTCAAGACCCAGTCTTGGTATGAGGTTGACCATGCCCAATTAGAAGGTGTTGAGATTTCTACACGTGCCAAGAAAAAGTTGGAACTGAGAGATTATCTGCTGTCTCATCCAGAGAGCGCTTCCTTGGCTAGCTTGTTAGAGTCCTACTCGCGAGAGCAAGTCAACTTCTTTGTGGATCAAGGTGCTGTTACCATAGTCCAAAAGGAAGTTCAACGCTCGGCTGCTTATTTTGAAGGAATTGAAGCAAGTAGACCTTTGGAGTTAAATCCAGAACAAAGACAGGCGCGTGATGCGGTTGTGAGTTCTATTGGCAGTTCTCAACCTCCCTTTCTACTTCAAGGGATTACAGGAAGTGGGAAGACCGAGGTTTACTTGCAGATTATCCAAGGTACCCTGGATAAGGGCAAGACAGCTATTTTGCTGGTACCTGAGATTTCCTTGACTCCTCAGATGACCGAGCGTTTTATAGCACGTTTTGGGGACAAGGTAGCCATTCTTCACTCAGGATTATCCAATGGTGAAAAGTATGATGAATGGCGCAAGGTGGAGCGTGGCGATGCCCAAGTTGTTGTTGGTGCCAGATCTGCTATCTTTGCTCCTCTGAAAAATCTGGGTGTCATGATTATTGATGAAGAGCATGAAGTGGCTTATAAGCAGGACAGCAATCCCCGTTACCATGCCAGAGAGGTAGCTATTTTACGGGCTCAGTATAATCAAGCAACTCTGGTACTTGGATCTGCAACGCCGAGCTTAGAAAGCCGGGCGCGTGCTGGCAAAGGCGTCTATCAACACTTACGTCTAACCCAACGTGCCAATCCTTTGGCTACAATCCCTGAGGTTCAAGTGATTGACTTTCGAGACTATATCGGACAAAATGAGACGTCAAACTTTACGCCTCCTTTGCTAGAGGCTATCCAAGACCGTCTGGTTAAAAAAGAGCAGGTGGTTCTCATGCTCAATCGTCGTGGTTATTCTAGCTTTGTCATGTGTCGGGAGTGTGGGACGGTGGATACTTGTCCCAACTGCGATATTTCTCTGACCTTGCATATGGATACCAAGACTATGAACTGCCATTATTGTGGTTTCTCGAAGGATATTCCTCAGGTCTGTCCTAACTGTAAGAGCCACAGTATTCGTTACTATGGGACGGGAACTCAGAAGGCTTATGATGAGCTAGCAGAACTCTTTCCCCAAGCTCGCATTCTGAGGATGGATGTGGATACGACTCGAAAGAAAGGCAGTCACCAAGCCTTGCTTGACCAGTTTGGGCGAGGGGAAGCGGATATTTTACTTGGTACTCAGATGATTGCAAAGGGTTTGGATTTTCCCAATGTTACCCTAGTCGGAGTTCTAAATGCGGATACGGCCTTGAATCTGCCTGATTTCCGTTCTTCTGAGAGAACCTTCCAGCTCTTGACTCAGGTGGCAGGTCGAGCAGGTCGGGCTGAAAAGGCAGGTCAAGTCTTGATACAGTCCTACAATCCGCAGCACTATGCTATTCGATTTGCCAAGGATCAAGATTACGAAGGCTTTTATGCCTATGAAATGGGAATCAGACGACAACTCGGCTATCCACCTTACTATTTCACGATTGGTATTACCCTTTCTCACAAGAAAGAAGAAGAGGTTTTCAAACGTGCCTATGAAGTCATGAACATTTTGCGGTCAGGCTTGTCAGAGACCAGTCCCATTCTGGGGCCAACGCCAAAACCGATTGCCCGTACCCACAACCTCTATCATTACCAGATTTTAATTAAATACCGTTTAGAAGATGAGCTGGGGCCGACCCTCAACCAGGTCTTGGCCTTGACTCAAGAACGGGAAAATAGTGAGCTCCGTCTCAGCATTGACCATGAGCCGCAGCAATTTTTATAAAAAGGAGAAGATATGACAAAACTAATCTTTATGGGGACCCCCGACTTTTCAGCAACAGTCTTAAAAGGACTTTTGACAGATGACCGTTACGAAATTCTAGCCGTTGTGACCCAGCCAGACCGTGCTGTTGGTCGTAAAAAAGTTATCCAAGAAACCCCAGTCAAGCAGGCTGCCAAGGAAGCAGGACTATCTATCTACCAACCTGAAAAATTATCTGGAAGTCCAGAGATGGAAGAACTTATAAAGCTAGGAGCAGATGGAATTGTGACTGCTGCTTTTGGGCAGTTTCTCCCAAGCAAACTCCTTGATAGCATGGACTTTGCTGTCAACGTTCATGCCTCCCTCCTTCCTAGACACCGTGGTGGTGCGCCTATCCATTATGCCTTGATTCAAGGGGATGAGGAAGCTGGTGTGACCATCATGGAAATGGTTAAGGAAATGGATGCAGGAGATATGATTTCTCGTCGCAGCATTCCGATCACAGATGAGGACAATGTTGGCGCCTTGTTTGAAAAATTGGCGCTAGTTGGTCGTGATTTGCTTTTGGACACTCTGCCTGCCTATATTGCTGGTGATATCAAACCTGAACCGCAGGATACGAGTCAGGTTACCTTCTCTCCAAATATAAAGCCAGAGGAAGAAAAACTGGACTGGAACAAAACCAATCGTCAACTCTTTAACCAAATTCGTGGAATGAACCCCTGGCCTGTTGCCCATACTTTCCTTAAGGGCGACCGCTTTAAGATTTATGAAGCCCTACCAGTAGAAGGTCAGGGAAATCCAGGTGAGATTCTCTCTATCGGCAAGAAAGAATTGATTGTCGCAACGGCTGAAGGGGCTCTATCCCTCAAACAAGTGCAGCCAGCTGGTAAGCCTAAGATGGACATTGCTTCCTTCCTCAACGGAGTTGGACGTACATTGACTGTAGGAGAACGATTTGGTGACTAAAGTAGAAACGGCTAGAAGTTTAGCTCTAGCAGTGCTAGAGGATGTTTTTGTGAACCAAGCATATTCAAATATCGCCTTAAATAAGCATCTAAAGGGAAGTCAACTTTTGGCAGCAGACAAGGGCTTAGTGACCGAGCTGGTCTATGGAACGGTAGCCCGTAAACTGACTCTGGAATGGTACCTATCCCACTTTATCGAAGACAGAGACCAGTTAGACAGCTGGCTCTATGTCCTTCTTCTCATGAGTGCCTACCAACTCCGCTATTTGGACAAGATTCCAGATCATGCTGTGGTTAATGAAGCAGTGGAATTGGCCAAACTCCGTAAAAAAGGCAGTGAAAAATTGGTCAACGCTGTCCTTCGCCGTATCTTGCGTGAAGGCTGGCCAGATATTGCTAGCATCAAGCGAAAAAACAAGCGTGACTCCATTGCCTATTCTCTCCCAGTTTGGCTAGTTGCCAAACTCAAGGAAGAATACGGAGAGGAGAGAGCAAAAGCCATCTTTGAAAGCCTGTTAGTGCGAAACAAAGCCAGTATTCGTGTAACAGACCTAAGTCGAAAAGAGGAAATCCAAGCCTTGTTGGAGGCGAATAATTCCCTTTTAGCAACCACTGGTCTGGTTAAGGAGCAAGGGCATTTTGCAGGGCATAATTTGTTTGCGGATGGAGCCATTACCATCCAAGACGAGTCCAGTCAGCTGGTTGCTCCGACGCTTGATTTACAAGGTGATGAGCGAGTGCTTGATGCCTGTGCGGCTCCAGGTGGGAAAACAGCCCATATAGCCTCTTATCTTACGACAGGTCAGGTTACTGCTCTGGACTTGTACGACCACAAGTTGGATTTAATTCAAGAAAATGCCCAACGTCTGGGAGTTGCAGATCGGGTTCAAACTCAAAAATTGGATGCCAGAAAGGTGCATGAGTTTTTTGACCAGGATTCCTTTGATAAGATTTTGGTGGATGCTCCTTGTTCAGGAATCGGTCTTTTGCGCCGAAAACCAGATATCAAATACAATAAAGAAACGGCAGATTTCGCGTCCTTGCAGGAAATTCAGTTAGAAATATTAGGTAGTGTTTGTCAAATACTAGGCAAAGGTGGTATAATAACTTATAGCACCTGCACTATCGTCTCAGAGGAGAATTTTCAAGTCGTTAAGGCCTTTTTAGAGAGTCATCCCGAGTTCGAGCAGGTAAAACTAGAACATGAATGTAAGGATATCATGAAAGACGGCTGTATCCTCATTACACCTGAATTGTATGGAAGTGATGGATTCTTCATCAGTCAATTTCGCAAGATATCGGATTAGGAAGGAACTGACACATGGAAATTTCATTATTAACAGATGTTGGTCAGAAACGAACAAATAACCAAGACTATGTCAACCACTATGTCAATAGAGCTGGACGTACCATGATTATTTTAGCTGATGGGATGGGAGGTCATCGCGCAGGGAATATCGCTAGTGAAATGGCGGTCACAGACCTGGGTGTAGCTTGGGTTGATACTCAGATCGATACAGTCAATGAAGTGCGTGAATGGTTCGCCCATTACCTAGAAATTGAAAATCAAAAGATTCACCAGCTTGGTCAGGATGAAGCTAACAGAGGCATGGGAACTACTTTGGAAGTCCTTGCTATTATTGATAATCAGGCTATCTATGCTCATATTGGTGATTCGCGTATCGGCTTGATTCGTGGAGAAGAATACCATCAGTTGACGAGTGATCATTCTTTGGTTAATGAATTGCTCAAGGCTGGTCAATTGACACCAGAAGAGGCAGAAGCTCATCCGCAAAAAAATATTATCACCCAGTCTATTGGGCAAAAAGATGAAATTCAGCCTGATTTTGGGACAGTTATCCTTGAGTCAGGTGACTATCTCTTGCTCAATAGTGACGGCTTGACCAACATGATTTCAGGCAGTGAGATTCGTGATATTGTAACCAGTGATATTCCTTTAGCAGATAAAACGGAGACACTTGTTCGTTTTGCTAACAATGCAGGAGGTTTAGACAACATTACGGTTGCCCTTGTTTCTATGAACGAGGAGGATGCAGAATGATCCAAATCGGCAAGATTTTTGCCGGACGCTATCGGATTGTCAAACAGATTGGTCGAGGAGGTATGGCGGATGTCTACCTAGCCAAAGACTTAATCTTAGATGGGGAAGAAGTGGCAGTGAAGGTTCTGAGGACCAACTACCAGACGGACCCGATAGCTGTAGCTCGTTTTCAGCGTGAAGCGAGAGCTATGGCAGATCTAGACCATCCTCATATCGTTCGGATAACAGATATTGGTGAGGAAGACGGTCAACAGTATCTTGCAATGGAGTATGTTGCTGGACTAGACCTCAAACGCTATATCAAGGAACATTATCCTCTTTCTAATGAAGAAGCAGTCCGTATCATGGGACAAATTCTCTTGGCTATGCGCTTGGCCCATACTCGAGGAATTGTTCACAGGGACTTGAAACCTCAAAATATCCTTTTGACACCAGATGGGACTGCCAAGGTCACAGACTTTGGGATTGCTGTAGCCTTTGCAGAGACAAGTCTGACCCAGACTAACTCGATGTTGGGCTCAGTTCATTACTTGTCACCAGAGCAGGCGCGTGGTTCTAAGGCGACTGTGCAGAGTGATATCTATGCCATGGGGATTATTTTCTATGAGATGTTGACAGGCCATATCCCTTATGACGGGGATAGCGCGGTGACCATTGCCCTCCAGCATTTCCAGAAACCCCTGCCGTCCGTTATTGCAGAAAATCCATCTGTACCTCAGGCTTTAGAAAATGTTATTATCAAGGCGACTGCTAAAAAGTTGACCAATCGCTACCGCTCGGTTTCAGAGATGTATGTGGACTTGTCTAGTAGCTTGTCCTACAATCGTAGAAATGAAAGTAAGTTAATCTTTGATGAAACGAGCAAGGCAGATACCAAGACCTTGCCGAAGGTTTCTCAGAGTACCTTGACATCTATTCCTAAGGCTCAAGCGCAGACAGAACACAAATCAATCAAAAACCCAAGCCAGGCTGTGACAGAGGAAACTTACCAACCACAAGCACCGAAAAAACATAGATTTAAGATGCGTTACCTGATTTTGTTGGCCAGCCTTGTATTGGTGGCAGCTTCTCTTATTTGGATACTATCCAGAACTCCTGCAACCATTGCCATTCCAGATGTGGCAGGTCAGACAGTTGCAGAGGCCAAGGCAACGCTCAAAAAAGCCAATTTTGAGATTGGTGAGGAGAAGACAGAGGCTAGTGAAAAGGTGGAAGAAGGGCGGATTATCCGTACAGATCCTGGCGCTGGAACTGGTCGAAAAGAAGGAACGAAAATCAATCTGGTTGTCTCATCAGGCAAACAATCCTTCCAAATTAGTAATTATGTCGGCCGGAAATCTTCTGATGTTATCGCGGAATTAAAAGAGAAAAAAGTTCCAGATAATTTGATTAAAATTGAGGAAGAAGAGTCGAATGAGAGTGAGGCTGGAACGGTCCTGAAGCAAAGTCTACCAGAAGGTACGACCTATGACTTGAGCAAGGCAACTCAAATTGTTTTGACAGTAGCTAAAAAAGCTACGACGATTCAATTAGGGAACTATATTGGACGGAACTCTACAGAAGTAATCTCAGAACTCAAGCAGAAGAAGGTTCCTGAGAATTTGATTAAGATAGAGGAAGAAGAGTCCAGCGAAAGCGAACCAGGAACGATTATGAAACAAAGTCCAGGTGCAGGAACGACTTATGATGTGAGTGAACCTACTCAAATTGTCTTGACAGTAGCTAAAAAAGTTACAAGTGTTGCCATGCCGAGTTACATTGGTTCCAGCTTGGAGTTTACTAAGAACAATTTGATTCAAATTGTTGGGATTAAGGAAGCTAATATAGAAGTTGTAGAAGTGACGACAGCGCCTGCAGGTAGTGCAGAAGGCATGGTTGTTGAACAAAGTCCTAGAGCAGGTGAAAAGGTAGACCTCAATAAGACTAGAGTCAAGATTTCAATCTACAAACCTAAAACAACTTCAGCTACTCCTTAAAAGCAGATGGATAATCAAAATGAGTAATCAATCTTTGTCATGATTTCATGGCAAAGATTTTTTTTGAGTCCGGATTTGTGATAGAATAGAGGGAGTTGATAAAAGGAGGAAAGCATGGAAGAATCAAAAGAATTAAATGCCGTCATTGATGTGATTATGCTAGCGGGGACTATTCTCCTTAAAAGTGGCTCAGAAATCCATCGTGTAGAAGATACCATGATTCGAATCGCGCATTCGCAGGGGATTGTGGATTGCAATGTCCTTGCCATGCCTGCCGCTATCTTTTTCTCTATTGAAAATACCAATATTTCGCGCATGAAGCGCGTGACCTCCTCTTCTTATAACATCGAAAAAGTCTGCGATGTGAACCAGATTTCTCGTCAGCTAGTTGGGGGGCAGATTGACTTAGAAACAGCCTTTAAGCAATTGACGGCCTTGCAAGCTCAACCCCTTCCCTATACTAAGTTGCAGGTAACTCTGGCTGCGACCTTTAGTGCTCCTTTCTTTTCAGTTATGTTTAGCGGAAATATCTACGACGCACTTGGGGCAGGAGTGGCGACTTTATTTGGTTTTGCCTTTTCCCTCTATGTGGAAAAATTTATCCGAATTCCCTTTGTGACAGCCTTTGCTGGAGCCTTTGTCTTTGGGATAATTGCCCAGTTTTGGGCTCGCTACACAGGTTTTCCTTCAACGGCAGATTTGATTATAGCTGGTGCGGTCATGCCGTTTGTACCAGGTATTGCCTTGACCAATGCGGTCCGTGATATTATGACCAACCACATAAACTCTGGTATGAGTAAGATGTTTGAATCCCTGCTCATTACCCTCGCTTTAGGGGCAGGAACTTCTGTCGCCTTGGTATTGATGAACTAATATGACACTAACAACCTTTTTATTACAAGCAGTAGCAAGTTTTCTTGCCATTATCACTTTTTTAATCGTACTCAATGTGCAACGGTCTATGCTCTTACCTGGAGGGATTTTGGGCATGACTGTCTGGCTAATCTATCTCTTGCTCAAGGAACCGACCAATGTCATTGTAGCTACCTTCATTGCAGCCATTATTGGTTCTTGTGTCAGCCAGATTTTAAGTATTCTTTATAAGACACCTGCTGTGGTCTTTATCTTGGCCATTTTGGCACCGCTGGTTCCAGGTTATCTCTCCTACCGAACAACTGCCTTTTTTGTGACAGGGGACTATAATAAAGCACTGGCAAGTGCGACCTTGGTTGTCATGTTGGCTTTGGTAATCTCTATTGGAATGGCTAGCGGAACAGTGATTCTCAGACTGTATCATTATATAAAAACACATCGAGTATCGTAGACTTTACAGAAATAAAAGAATTTTCTGAAAAATGAGATAAATAAATTAACAACGCTTTCTATATGTGCGAGAATACCGCACTTATGAAGAAATTGCGGCTGATTTTGGTATCCACGAAAGCAACTTACTCCGTCGGAGCCAATGGGTTGAAGTAACTCTTGTTCAAAGTGGTGTTACGATTTCAAGAACTCCTCTCAGTTCTGAGGACACGGTAATGATTGATGCGACGGAAGTACAAATCAATCGCCCTAAAAAAAGAATTAGCGAATGATTCTGGTAAAAAGAAATGCCACGCTATGAAGGCTCAAGCGATTGTCACAAGTCAAGGGAGAATTGTTTCTTTGGATATCACTGTGAACTATTGTCATGATATGAAGTTGTTCAAAATGAGTCGCAGAAATATCGGACAAGCTGGTAAAATCTTGGCTGACAGTGGTTATCAAGGGCTCATGAAGATATATCCTCAAGCACAAACTCCACGTAAATCCAGCAAACTCAAGCCGCTAACAGTTGAAGATAAAGCCTATAACCATGCGCTATCTAAGGAGAGAAGCAAGGTTGAGAACATCTTTGCCAAAGTAAAAACGTTTAAAATGTTTTCAACAACCTATCGAAATCATCGTAAACGCTTCGGATTACGAATGAATTTGATTGCTGGCATTATCAATCATGAACTAGGATTCTAGTTTTGCAGGAAGTCTACTACTTTCCTTATTGTCTGTAAATCTACTGACCTTGTTGTTTATCCCAGTCATGGTTTCTAGTTCGGGCTCAGAGTTTCAAAGTGGATGGCAAGAGCATCAATTGATTGCTGAGAAGGTTAGTAAAACACTTGATAAGACATTTGATAAGGATGTCAGAGAAATTCCGACCAGTCAGTTTTATCAAAAATTTGTAGATGAGATGGGAAGGACTTACTCAGGAAATTTGATCCTCCAGGAGCTGATAACTGTGAATGGAGCTTATAAAGCTACTTATATCGGTGAACTCTCTAGCAACTAATCATTCTTTAAAATGATGACCAATAAGAGGCTTGATTTGGTGAATCAAGTCTTTTTTCTCTCTTTTACTGCCATTTGTGATAAAATAGTATAGAACGATTTTTTACATGAATGATAAAACAGAGGTAAATATGACAATCGGTATTGATAAGATTGGTTTTGCGACCAGTCAATATGTCTTGAAATTACAAGACTTAGCAGAAGCGAGGGGAATTGACCCTGAAAAATTAAGTAAAGGACTCTTACTCAAGGAATTGAGTATTGCGCCCCTAACTGAGGACATTGTGACCTTGGCGGCCAGTGCTAGTGACTCTATTTTAACTGAGCAAGAAAGACAAGAAGTTGACATGGTCATTGTGGCGACCGAGTCAGGAATTGACCAGAGTAAGGCTGCGGCCGTCTTTGTGCATGGCTTGCTGGGCATCCAGCCCTTTGCTCGTAGTTTCGAGATTAAAGAAGCCTGTTATGGAGCGACTGCTGCCCTTCATTATGCCAAATTGCATGTGGAAAATTCTCCGGAGTCCAAGGTCTTGGTCATTGCCAGTGATATTGCCAAATACGGTATTGAAACTCCAGGAGAACCAACTCAAGGTGCTGGAAGTGTAGCTATGTTGATTACACAAAATCCACGCATGATGGCCTTTAATAATGACAATGTAGCTCAGACCCGTGACATCATGGATTTCTGGCGACCAAATTACTCGACAACTCCTTATGTAAATGGTGTTTATTCTACCCAACAATACTTGGATAGTTTGAAAACGACTTGGCTTGAATATCAAAAACGCTACCAGCTTACTCTGGATGATTTTGCGGCTGTTTGTTTCCACTTGCCTTATCCTAAATTAGCGCTAAAAGGCTTGAAAAAAATCATGGATAAGAGCCTGCCTCAAGAGAAAAAAGACCTCTTACAAAAGCATTTTGACCAGTCTATTCTCTACAGTCAAAAGGTGGGGAATATCTACACAGGTTCACTTTTCCTTGGACTTTTGTCTCTCTTGGAAAATACAGATAGCTTGAAAGCTGGGGATAAAATCGCCCTTTATAGTTACGGAAGTGGAGCTGTGGCTGAGTTCTTCAGTGGTGAATTGGTTGAAGGATATGAAGCTTATTTGGATAAAGACCGCTTGAACAAGCTCAACCAACGAACTGCCCTATCCGTTGCAGACTATGAAAAGGTCTTTTTTGAGGAAGTAAACTTGGATGAAACAAACTCTGCCCAGTTTGCTGGCTATGAAAATCAAGATTTTGCCTTGGTTGAAATTCTTGACCACCAACGCCGTTATAGCAAGGTTGAAAAATAATGAAGATAAGTTGGAATGGATTTTCTAAAAAATCATACCAAGAGCGCCTCGAGCTGCTAAAAGCTCAGGCGCTCCTTAGTCCTGAGAGACAAGCTAGTCTGGAGAAGGATGAACAGATGAGTGTGACTGTGGCAGACCAGCTGAGTGAGAATGTGGTGGGAACTTTTTCTCTGCCTTATTCGCTGGTTCCGGAGGTACTTGTCAACGGTCAGGAATACACCGTTCCCTATGTGACAGAAGAACCCTCTGTGGTTGCGGCGGCCAGCTATGCCAGCAAAATCATCAAGCGTGCAGGTGGTTTTACTGCACAAGTCCATCAGCGCCAGATGATTGGGCAGGTAGCCCTTTATCAAATTGCTAATCCTAAACTAGCGCAAGAGAAGATTGCCAGCAAGAAAGCGGAGCTCTTGGAGCTTGCCAATCAAGCCTATCCTTCTATCGTTAAACGTGGGGGTGGGGCGAGTGACCTGCATGTCGAGCAGATAAAAGGTGAACCAGACTTTCTCGTTGTTTATATTCATGTTGATACCCAGGAAGCCATGGGTGCCAATATGCTCAACACCATGCTGGAAGCCTTGAAACCAGTCTTAGAAGAACTCAGTCAGGGACAGAGTCTCATGGGAATCCTGTCCAACTACGCGACCGATTCTCTGGTGACTGCAAGCTGTCGCATGGCCTTTCGCTACTTGAGCCGCCAAAAGGATCAAGGACGAGAGATTGCGGAGAAAATTGCATTGGCTAGTCAGTTTGCGCAGGCTGATCCTTACCGAGCTGCTACTCATAATAAAGGAATTTTTAATGGTATTGATGCGATTTTGATTGCCACTGGTAATGACTGGCGTGCCATCGAAGCTGGGGCCCATGCCTTTGCCAGTCGAGATGGACGCTATCAAGGTCTTAGCTGCTGGACGCTGGACCTTGAAAGAGAAGAATTGGTCGGTGAGATGACCCTGCCCATGCCTGTAGCGACTAGGGGTGGCTCTATCGGCCTCAACCCACGTGTAGCTCTCAGTCATGATCTACTAGGAAATCCTTCTGCCAGAGAATTAGCCCAGATTATCGTGTCCATCGGTCTTGCTCAAAATTTTGCAGCCCTCAAAGCCTTGGTAAGTACGGGCATCCAGCAAGGTCACATGAAACTACAGGCCAAATCCCTAGCTCTCCTAGCTGGGGCTAGTGAATCTGAAGTTGCTCCCCTAGTAGAGCGCCTCATCTCAGATAAAACCTTTAACCTAGAGACAGCCCAGCGCTATCTCGAAAATTTAAGATCATAAAAACTCAGACGAATCGGTCTGAGTTTTCTTGTGTTTAAATACTTTTTCCTGGTAATAGCGTAACTGGTAAGAAGTAACCAGTTGTGGCGACTTCCTTGCCTTCAATCTTTTGCAAGAGAAGATCAATAGTGAGACAAGCAATCTCTTCCAAAGGTTGCTTGATAGTAGCCAATTGAGGGTAGTAATTTTCGATAAAGTAGGTCCCATCATAGCCGATGACCTTGAGCTCTTTTGGGACAGAAATGCCCAATTCTTGAGCGATTTTAATGACCAGAATAGCTGTCAAATCATCCGAAGCAAAAATGGCATCTGGTTTTTCCCGGGTCAAGATATTCTTGATTTCCATTTCTTTTCTGACGGGAGAAAAGTCACTGGAAACATTGATAATAGGAGCTTTTGGGAGTACGGATGCAAAACCAGCGTGGCGCAGTCCGGTTGGCGAATTGGAATTGTCATTCCCTGTAATCATGATGATAGACTGGGCACCTGTCTTGACCAAGGTTTGGGCAGCAAGAACCCCACCAGCATAGTTGTCAGAGGAGACAACAGGGATGTCTGGCGATAGGTTTCGGTCAAAGGAAATAATCGGCGCTGTCACACGATTGTAGTCTTCGATTCCTAGGTTGTGACTACCAGAAATGATGCCGTCTACCTGATTGGCTTCCAACATTTCGATGTATTCGCGTTCCTTCTCAGAATCATGTTCACTGTTGCAGATGATGGTCTTGTAACCATTTTTGAAGAGTTGGTGTTCCAATTTATCAATCAATTCTGCATAGAAAACATTGGAAATATTGGGGAAAATCAAGCCGATTAACTTAGCTGATTTTCCTTGCAGACTACGAGCCAGGTTGTTGGGTTTATAGCCCAATTCTCGCATGGCTTCATTGACTTTTTGGATGGTTTTCTCAGATAGATACCCTTTTTTATTGATAACCCGAGAAACGGTAGTAGGACTGACGCCTGCAAGTTTGGCGACATCAGTTAGTTTTGCGACCATAATCTAATTCATAGTAAGTTCCAGTTGGGTTTCCAGATTTGATCAGGATACCATTTTGGTCCGCATGTGGGAAGACACGACCAGAAAATACTTTTTCTCCTTTATTGATGAAAATTTCAAAGACAGAGTTATCGATGAAGATTGTAGCAGTAGTAGCCTGATTCTCGATAGGGCAAGAACGAGTTATCCCAAATTCTTGGGCATACTGTTCTCCAGCATGGCTACGATCCACTGTCACTTGACCGTTTACAAGGTCAAAGTTGATTGAAAGTCCCTTACCTTCTTTATCAGCAAGTAAGACAATCTCGCTCTGGCTATTAGCTTCCAAGTTGAGTTCAAGTTCGTAAGTGTTCTTGGTTTGGGAACGGTTTGAGAAGGCTTCTTCAGAAGCACGAAGGTCCTTAATAGCAGCGACTGGATACTGGTAGAGCTTGTCGTCTTTGATAGTGAGTTCCTTGACCAAAGAGAAGGTTCCTTGGTGGTCAAAACGGTCAGATGGGTAAGAAACATCTGGCAAACCAAGCCAGCTAACTGCTAGAGCACGCCCATCAGGAGCGTTGAAGGCTTGAGTTGCATAGGCTTCGAAACCGTAATCCATGTTTTGAAGTTGAGACACATCTACCATTTTGGCATTTTTAGGGTCAAAGGAAGCCCCGATCTTATACATATTTGGAAAGATATTATCGTAGTCTAGAACTTTCTTATCCAATCCTTGTGGACAGTAGAGAAGGACAGGTTGTTCCTCTATAAAGACCAGATTAGGACATTCCATCATGTAGGCAGTACGGTCGTTAGCAAAGTCAAGGTCGCCAACTGCTTGCCAGTTTGTGTAGTCGTTATTGACAGCCTTGTAGAGACGAACGAAACCTTTTTTCTCCAAGTCTTGTCCGCCGACAATGGCATAATATTGACCCTGAAAGTTAAAAATTTGTGGATCGCGGAAGTGGTCAGTAGAGTCTGCTGGCTGGTCAATCAAGATCTTGTCAATCTTTGTAATCTTACCCTCCTTGTCCATCAAAGCACCGATCTGGTATGGGTGACGGATCCAGTTTTTATCGCGAACATTTCCTGTATAAAATAGGAATAAGTTATCGCCAAATTGCATGGCAGAACCAGAGTAGGCACCGTGGCTATCTAATGGAGTATCTGGTAAAACTTTGATTCCAGTTTCTTTAAAGTGAATCAAATCATCACTTTCTAGCTGTGCCCAAGATTTTAAACCGTGGGCTGCACCAAAAGGAAAATTCTGGTAAAAGAGGATCCACTTGCCATCAAAGTAAGAAAAGCCATTTGGGTCGTTGAGAAGTCCTGTTTTTGGCTCAACATGGTAATGAGTATGCCATGGAGATTGTGCCATATTTTCCTTTATATGCTGAATTTCTTCTTGCGTCCAATCTTGATAAAGTCTGTAACGACGCTCAGTTGTCCATTCCATTCATTCCTCCAAAAATCTTATCACTTTTAATAGTAACTGTTTTCGATAAAAAATGCAAGCCTTTTATATTAAAAAAGAGAAAAAACTGTCAAACGATTATCATAAAACAAATACAGGAAATCAATCAAATTTTTACGAAAATGTGAAAGATAATGAAATGAAAGACTTTTTAACCAAGGTTTCAAACTTATTTTTCAAGAAATTCCTGATGAAACAGTCAAAAACAATCAATCTAAAGCTTGCCCACTAAGTAGATAGAATATTTTTTCTGCAAAACGCTTGACATATTTTTAAAACATGATAAAATAATAGTCGTAAGGGCGAATAAAATCGCTTTCAAACAAGAACAAAATGTTATATAAGGAGATTTTTGCTATGGATTATAGTAAAGTTGCTGCCGAGGTCATTGAGGCTGTCGGTAAGGATAATCTTGTAGCTGCAGCTCACTGTGCGACACGTCTTCGCTTGGTATTGAAAGACGAAGCAAAAGTGAATCAAGCAGCTCTGGATAATAATGCGGATGTCAAGGGGACTTTTAGCACTAACGGACAATATCAAATTATCATTGGTCCTGGTGATGTTAACTTCGTATATGCGGAAATTATTAAGAAAACTGGTTTGAAAGAAGTTTCGACAGATGATTTGAAAGAGATTGCTAATAAAGACAAAAAGTTCAATCCATTGATGGACTTGATTAAACTTTTGTCAGACATTTTTGTTCCTATTATCCCTGCCTTAGTTGCAGGTGGTCTCTTGATGGCTTTACGGAACTTCTTGACATCACCAGATTTGTTTGGACCTCAATCAATTGAAGATATGTATCCTGCTATCAAAGGCTTCTCAGCTATGATTCAATTGATGTCTGCTGCTCCATTTATGTTCCTCCCTGTTTTGGTTGGTATTTCAGCAGCCAAGCGCTTTGGAGCAAACCAATTCCTTGGTGCGGCAATCGGTATGATTATGACCACTCCAGATTTGGGTGGTAAAGAAGCCTTCTGGGACATCTTAGGTTTCCATGTTACACAAACAAACTATGCTTATCAGGTTATTCCAGTCCTTGTTGCAGTCTGGTTGTTAGCTAATTTAGAAAAATTCTTCCACAAGAAATTGCCATCTGCAGTTGACTTCACTTTCACACCGCTTTTATCAGTGATGATTACAGGATTCCTTACCTTTACAGTTATCGGTCCTGTTATGTTGGTTGTGTCTGATGCGATTACAAATGCGATTGTATGGTTGTACAACACAACAGGTGCCTTTGGTATGGGGCTATTTGGTGGAACTTACTCATTAATCGTTATGACGGGTCTTCACCAATCATTCCCAGCAATCGAAACACAATTGTTGTCTGCATACAATAATAACGGTACTGGATTTGGAGACTACATCTTTGTTGTTGCTTCAATGGCAAACGTAGCACAAGGTGCGGCTACTCTTGCAGTCTACTTCTTGACAAAAAATGCTAAAACAAAAGGATTGTCCAGTTCGGCTGCTGTTTCTGCCTTCCTTGGTATTACAGAACCTGCTCTCTTTGGGGTAAACTTGAAATACAAATTCCCATTCTTCTGCGCCCTTGCTGGTTCAGCAATTGGTGCCTTTGTAGCAGGTTTAACTCACGTTATTGCAGTTTCATTGGGAGCGGCTGGATTTATTGGATTCCTTTCTATTAAGGCTGGTTCAATTCCTATGTATATAATTGCGGAAATTATGTCCTTTGTTGCCGCCTTTGCTTTCACTTATTTCTACGGGAAAACAAAAGCAGCTAGTGTCTTTGCTGATGAAGCTGCCACAGCAACCGCAGAAACAGTTACAGAACCTACAGTAGAAGCACCAGTAGTGGAAGAGACTGATACTCTTCAAAATGAAACACTTGTAACTCCTATCGTCGGTGATGTTGTCGCTCTTGCTGATGTCAATGACCCAGTCTTCTCAAGTGGAGCTATGGGACAAGGTATCGCTGTGAAACCAAGCCAAGGCGTGGTCTATGCACCAGCTGATGCTGAAGTTTCAATTGCCTTTCCAACAGGGCACGCTTTTGGTTTGAAAACAAGAAATGGTGCTGAAGTTTTGATTCACGTTGGTATTGACACTGTATCTATGAACGGTGACGGTTTTGAAGCAAAAGTTGCTCAAGGTAATAAGGTGAAAGCTGGCGATGTTCTTGGAACATTTGACTCAAACAAAATCGCTGCAGCTGGACTTGATGATACAACAATGGTTATCGTTACAAATACAGCTGACTACGCTTCAGTAGCTCCAGTCGCAACAGGTTCAGTTGCGAAGGGGGATGCTGTGATCGAAGTGAAAATCTAATCAATCCTCTCTAATGTGAAAACGAACAAATGACATGTTTGTTCGTTTTTATTAGATAGTAAGATTTACAGAGGAAAATCTAAAAAATAGAGACATTTAGACTTTCGAAGTATGCTATAATAAAGAAAATAAAAACAAGAGGTTTATCATGACAAAATTATATGGAAGCTTGGAAGCGGGCGGTACAAAGTTTGTCTGTGCTGTCGGTGATGAAAACTTTAACGTTGTAGAAAAAACACAATTTCCAACAACAACTCCAATCGAAACAATCGATAAAACCATTGAGTTCTTCTCAAAATTCGATAACCTTGCTGGTCTTGCAGTTGGTTCATTTGGGCCGATTGATATTGACAAAAACTCAAAAACTTATGGCTTTATCACGACGACTCCAAAACCAAACTGGGCAAATGTGGACTTGCTTGGTGCCCTTCGTCGCGCCCTCAACGTGCCAATGTACTTCACAACAGACGTAAACAGCTCTGCTTACGGTGAAGTGGTTGCCCGTAACAATGCTGGTGGTCGTATCGAAAACTTGGCTTACTACACAATCGGTACAGGTATCGGTGCAGGCGTCATCCAACGTGGTGAGTTTATCGGTGGTGTGGGTCACCCTGAAATGGGTCATTATTATGTTGCTAGACACCCAATGGATATTGAAAAAGAGTTTAAGGGTGTTTGTCCTTTCCATAAGGGATGTCTGGAAGGCTATGCAGCTGGTCCAAGTTTGGAAGCTCGTACAGGTGTACGTGGGGAAAATATTGAACTCAACAACCCTGTTTGGGATGTTCAAGCCTACTATATCGCTCAAGCTGCGGTTAATGCGACAGTGACTTTCCGCCCAGACGTGATTGTCTTTGGTGGAGGGGTCATGGCTCAACAACATATGCTGGACCGTGTCCGTGAGAAATTTACATCTCTTCTTAATGGTTACCTACCAGTACCAGATGTGCGTGACTATATCGTGACGCCAGCAGTCGCAGGAAATGGTTCTGCCACACTTGGGAACTTTGTTCTTGCAAAAGAAGTTTCAAAATAAAGCACAAAATCCGCTTGAGAAACCAAACGGATTTTTTACGTGTCAAAGCATTTGCCAGAAAAAGTCAATAATATAGGTCAGACCGTAGGTATAAACCACGAGGGTAAAGGGTTTGGTCAGAATGATGATGGTCATGTAGCGCTTGAAACTCATCTTGGTCAGGGCAGCCAGCATACAGAGAAAGTCAGCTGGGCTAATGGGCCAAATCATCATAAAAATAAAGAAGCAGTCAAAACGATTGCCCTTATCTAGCCAGCCGATGTACTTGTCGTAGGTGCGCTTGCTGACGACAGACTGGACAAAGGCAGCTCCGTATAGGCGCACTAGATAAAAGATAATGGCACAGCCAATCACGATGCCGATATAGTTGTAGATAGTCCCGATGATGTGCCCGTAGATAAAGACCCCAGCCACTGAGGTCAAGGCCCCTGGAATGATAGGGACGACAGTCTGTAAAATCTGTAAAAAGATAAAGAGAGGTGGACCCCAGATGCCTGCCTGCTGGATAAAGGCAGAGAGGGTTTCCTTGGATTGTAAAATCCCAGCCTGATAAGCCCAAATACAGAAAATCAAACTTCCAACCCCACCGACAATCGATGAGATATTGATAACTCGCTGCAAAAGGGGAGAAACAGCTTTCATTTGTTTATCCTGTGACATGTAAACTCCTCATAGATAGTATATTTCTACTATACCATATTTTGGAGGAGAAAGGGGGAATGAGTCTTTTTTGATAAGGAATAGAAAGTAAATAGCCCTTCGAGACTTAGAATAGGTCTGTCAACTAAAGGTTATATGCATTCTAGGTTTCGAATAATCGCAATTCCATAAATTTAAAAGCATTCTAAGTTTCGAATAGCTTATCTGAGATAATTTTGAGGCATTCGCGCTTTCGAATAGTCATTTTCCCTAAAGTTTAGATGTATTCTGAAGCTAGAAAGACTAAAATCTAAAAGTAGTAAGAGTCTCTCTCTGATGGACGTAATTTATGGCTAGTATGAATCCTTTGAATTGTTAGTTAATTTTAATATTAATCAGTTCTGAAATAATTACTAAATATAGTTAGATGGTGAATTAATTATTGCTAAATTTCAAGTTCAAGTTAGTCATCCAGAAGTCTTCTCTGGGGGACTTGTAGTTCAAGCATTTTTTAGGATAGTTGTTAATCCACTTTTCGATGAATGCGACTTCCTTTGTAGTCGTTTTCTTAGTTTCCTGAGGTAACCATCTATGAATGAGCCTGTTGTGATTTTCATTAGATCCTATAGGGGTGTGCATAATAGATATAGCAGATTGAAACTAGAATAGTATACATCTACTTCTAAAACATTGTTAGAAATCAATTTGACTGTCCTGATCAATTTGTCCTGTTCTTATTTCATTTTACTATATAATCCTTAGAAAACATATCGGACAAGCGGTTGAATTCTGTTCCGTCCATTAGTAGATAAAGGATTACTCCTTCTTGAAATGACAGATGAACTTGTTTCTTATAAAAATGTTGTCTGAAACTATTAGCCTTTTTCCAGAAGTTTTAGAGGAAGAAAACTTTACGAGGAAAAAGGAGTTACTCAAATAACAATTCAGGATTAAAAATAGACAGTTGAGGAGCGGAAGGTATAAATTAAGTTTGCTGCTGTATAATGGATTTATCACTAATACTCTTCGAAAATCTCTTCAAACCACGTCAGCTTCGCCTTGCCGTAGATATAGTTACTGACTTCGTCAGTTCTATCCACAACCTCAAAACAGTGTTTTGAGCTGACTTCGTCAGTTTTATCTGCAACCTCAAAGCTGTACTTTGAGCAGTCTACGGCTAGCTTCCTAGTTTGCTCTTTGATTTTCATTGAGTATAAAAGTGCTCCAGGCCATATTTTACACAGCAATAGTCTTCTAAAAATGGACACAAAACGTTGTAAAGGTTATCAAAAAGGAGTATAATGAGTGCAAGAAATTTCGGAGGTGAAAGATGCTAGAAGTAAGAAGTCTAGAGAAAAGTTTTGGATCCAAGCAAGTTTTGTTTGGTATTGACTTTCAAGCGCGACCAGGTCGTATTTTGGGACTAGTCGGAAAAAATGGTGCTGGAAAAACAACGATTTTCCATAGTATTTTAAAATTCCTAGAATATCAGGGAGAAATCGGTCTGGATGGTCAGGATATTCGTCAGGAGACCTATGCTCGGATTGGTTATCTGCCTGAAGAACGCAGTCTCATGCCTAAATTGACAGTTCTTGAACAAGTTCGCTACTTGGCGACTCTAAAAGGCATGGATGCCAAAGAAGTCAAAGAAAAACTCCCTCAATGGATGAAGAGGTTGGAAGTGAAAGGAAAGCTGACAGATAAAATCAAGAGTCTGTCAAAAGGAAATCAGCAGAAGATTCAGCTCATTATTACTCTGATTCATGAACCAGACCTGATTATCTTGGATGAGCCTTTTAGTGGATTGGACCCAGTTAATACAGAATTGCTCAAACAAGTCATTTTTCAGGAAAAAGAGCGCGGAGCAACCATTATCTTTTCTGACCATGTCATGACCAATGTTGAGGAACTTTGTGACGATATTCTGATGATCCGAGATGGCCGTGTGGTCTTGCACGGACCAGTTCAGGATGTCCGCAATCAATACGGGAAAACGCGTCTCTTTGTTTCCAGTGAACGAAGCAAGGAAGAACTGGAAAATCTTCCTCATGTCAAACAGGTGAGCTTGACCAAACAAGGCAGTTGGAAATTGATTTTGGAGGATGAGAGCGCTGGAAGGGAACTCTTCCCAATCTTGACTCAAGGTCAATATATCGCAACATTTGACCAACAAGCGCCAACTATCGATGAAATCTTTAAACTAGAATCAGGAGTGGAAGTATGAGAAATATGTGGGTTGTAATCAAGGAAACCTATCTTCGACATGTCAAGTCATGGAGTTTCTGCTTTATGGTGATTTCGCCGTTCCTCTTTTTAGGAATCTCTGTAGGAATTGGGCATATCCAAGGTTCTTCTATGGCTAAAAATAATAAAGTGGCAGTAGTGACAACAGTGCCATCTGTAGCAGAAGGACTGAAGAATGTAAATGGTGTTAACTTCGACTATAAAGGCGAAGCAAGTGCCAAAGAAGCAATTAAAGAAGAAAAATTAAAAGGTTATTTGACCATTGATCAAGAAGATAGTGTTCTAAAGGCAGTTTATCATGGCGAAACATTGCTTGAAAATGGAATTAAATTTGAGGTTACAGGTACACTCAATGAACTGCAAAATCAGCTTAATCGTTCAACTGCTTCCTTGTCTCAAGAGTAGGAAAAACGCTTAGCGCAGACAATTCAATTCACAGAAAAGATTGATGAAGCCAAGGAAAATAAAAAGTTTATTCAAACAATTGCAGCAGGTGCCTTAGGATTCTTTCTTTATATGATTCTGATTACCTATGCGGGTGTAACAGCTCAGGAAGTTGCCAGTGAAAAAGGCACCAAAATTATGGAAGTCGTTTTTTCTAGCATAAGGGCAAGTCACTATTTCTATGCGCGGATGATGGCTCTGTTTCTAGTGATTTTAACGCATATTGGGATCTATGTTGTAGGTGGTCTGGCTGCCGTTTTGCTCTTTAAAGATTTGCCATTCTTGGCTCAGTCTGGTATTTTGGATCACTTGGGAGATGCTATCTCACTGAATACCTTGCTCTTTATTTTGATCAGTCTTTTCATGTACGTAGTATTGGCAGCCTTCCTAGGAGCTATGGTTTCTCGTCCTGAGGACTCAGGGAAAGCCTTGTCGCCTTTGATGATTTTGATTATGGGTGGTTTTTTTGGAGTGACAGCTCTAGGTACAGCTGGGGACAATCTCCTCTTGAAGATTGGTTCATATATTCCCTTTATTTCGACCTTCTTTATGCCGTTTCGAACGATTAATGGCTATGCGGGGGGAGCAGAAGCATGGATTTCACTTGCTATTACAGTGATTTTTGCGGTGGTAGCAACAGGATTTATCGGACGCATGTATGCTAGTCTCGTTCTTCAAACGGATGATTTAGGGATTTGGAAAACCTTTAAACGTGCCTTATCTTATAAATAGAAGAGCCTCGCGAAAGCGAGGTTTTTAAAGGTGAAAAGGGTGGAATCACGAACCTAATTATGTATACATTATGTAAACAGGTTGCTTGAAAACTCAATTGTATAGTGAACTGAATCTGGAATAGGATAATATTACTTCTAAAACATTCTTATAAATTGATTTGAATTCCAAAATCCCATCGTTCCGTTCTTATTTCATTTTGCGATATAGTGAAAGGAAATAAGTCAGATCACAAAAAACGCATACGACCAGGATTTTTCTGAACTGCACCCCAAAAGTTAGACAGAAAAAATCTAACTTTTGGGGTGCAGTTCATTATATACCTGATATTATGCGTTTTATAATTTTAAAGACTTTTTGCCTGGTCTCTTTTGTTCTATGAGTATGTTACATATCTAGGTAAAAATTATTTAAAGCAAATTAACCTTATTTCTCAAGATGTAGTAGGTTCCGAGATAAAAGATAGCTATGAATATGAGTTCTTCAACAATGCCTATACTTGCTCCCATATAGAAATTATCATTAAATCCTGCAAGTGAATTAATATAGAAGTTAGTACTGGTATTGAAGAAGACTTCAATAAAGCCAACGACGATTTGGATACCAATGTAGGCTGCAACAGCGAGTGCTGTACGGTATTCATTGAACAGTTGTCCAATGGAAATGGCCAAGTAGATGCAGAGGATTCCTGAAATAGTATTTAGTAGGAAGGATAAGACAGTAAGACTAAAGCCGGTAAAATGTTCTCCAACAAATGACAGAAGAGTAGAAAGTTGAACTTCATTAGAATTTGTTGACAATAAGATAATATAGATACATAGGAGTAAGACAGCAGTGCTAATCAACGCCCAGATAAAGGCACCGATTAGTTTGGCTGTGATGATATGGTGTTCAGAAACTGGCAAGGTTAAAGTCAGATAGCCTTGTCGGTCATAGACACTACCTTTGAATCGTTTAATAATCAAGAAAAGAGTTGAAATCCCAAGTGTAAGCATCAAGCCACCAAAGACAGTAGCTAGAAAAATGAGTAGAACAGGTTGACTTTCTTTGACAGGTAGATTGTTATAAGTCTGTCCCTGTATCCCGATAAGGGCAGAAAGGGCTAGCACGGCAGCATAGAGGGCTAAATACCACTTGTTAACATTTTTAAATTCGTAGCGAACTAAATTCCAAAACATAAATAATCTCCTTTGCTTATGCCTTAAATTCCTGACGGAAGAGTTGGTCAATGGATTCACCTGACTCATAGCGAATATCATCTACATTACCTTGACGGACGACTTTTCCATCTTTGAGGAAGACAATTTCATCCAAGATTGGCTCGATATCAGAAATCAAGTGGGTAGAAATCAAAACGGTGGAAGTTGGGGAATAGTTGTTGATGATGGTATTGAGGATATAATCACGGGCTGCTGGGTCCACCCCACCAATGGGTTCGTCCAAAACGTAGAGGCGGGCATCACGGCTCATAACCAAAATCAGTTGCACCTTTTCTTTGTTTCCTTTTGATAGTTTCTTGAGACGACTATTTTCATCAATGCCTAGGTCTGCAAGCAGATGATGGGCGCGTTCAAGATTGAAATCTTTATAGAAGGTCTTGAAGTAGGTTAGGGCTTCTTTGACCTTCATTTGCTCATTAAGATAGGTCGTATCAGGCAAATAAGCTACAACGGCCTTGGTTGCTGGGCTTGGGTCCATATCGTTGATAAGGATGCGTCCTTGATCTGGTTGCAAGAGGCCATTGATTAGTTTAATCAGGGTTGTTTTTCCTGAGCCGTTTGGACCGAGGAGACCGACAATTTTTCCAGCTGGGATGTCAAGGGAAACATTCTCAAGGGCTGGTGTTGCTCCATAAGATTTGGATACATTTTCAAATGCTAGTAATGACATAGGCTTAAACTCCTTTAATATAATCACTGACCACGCCTGGTAGTTCTTCTTTTTCATAGCCAAAATGGGTCATGGAGGAAACGAAGTGTTCCAATTCTTCTTCTGATAATTGTTTGCGTGACTGGGTGATTAGCTCCTTATCCTCAGTCACAAATCGTCCAGTTGTTCGTTTGCTGTAGACAAATCCTTCTCGTTCGAGGTCTGACAAGGCTCTTTGGATGGTATTGGGATTGACACCAGCCTCGCTAGCCAGCTCTCTCACGGTTGGAAGTTGTTGATTGGGTTCCAGTGTATGGGAAACAATCTGAAGTTTGATTTTCTCCATAATCTGTAAATAGATGGGTTTGTTGTTGTCAAATGTCCAGGACATCTTGGTCTCCTTTCTCTCATCTCTTTGTCTTGATTAAATAATACAACAAAACAAAAAACTTGTCAAGCAAAAAGAAGATATTTTATAATCAGCGGGTTGTAACTGAAGAAACCACGTAATACTTTGCTGTTATATTTAGAAAAAGAGACATAGATCCTAGAATTATATTAAAATCGCTCTTTATTACCATTTTCTATCTGATAATGAGGAAATTTTTCTCCTCTAGTTTGATTTTCTTTACTTTAAATATGATATACTAGTAGGTATAAAGGAGAATATTTTAATGTAATTTACTCTGGGCTCTTTTGCAAATGACTTATTTAAAGTATTAAAATCGGTTAAGGATAATAAAGTTGAAGTAAAAGGTCTCTGGTATAAACATGGACTATATGTCTAATTGAAAAGTAATCGTATTCTACGAGAATTGATAGGGGGAAAATTTGTTATTCCTTGATAAAATAAACGTAGCAAAGATGCGATTACTGAGCAAGGTCGTAAAGAGTTACGATTCATGCTTAAAAATAACATTTAATTAAGGAGAAAGTCTTGAAGCCGTTATTCAAATATCCTGGTGGAAAAGGTTCTGAGTACAAGTATTTGAGAAAGTTGTTTCCTGAATTTGATACATATGTTGAACCATTTTTAGGTGGAGGAGCGGTCTATTGGGCAACAGAAGCTGATAATTGGATAATTAACGATTACTCTCAAGAATTGATTTCTATTTATAGGTACACTCAAACTCAAGATGAATTATTTTTAACTTATCTAGAGGAGATTGGTAGAGTTTGGAAAAATAAAGACAACTATGTTGATGTTGTTATGGAATTGTTGCTGGATCGTGCGGAACCAAATGTTGGTTTATTAACTGAAATCTCAGGTATTTTACTTGATTCAACTAATGAAATTCCAAAATATTATCAAATGTTAGAAGAATATTTAAGAGATAGTTTAACGAGGAAAAGAAAATCTTTGGCAAGAATCTCTCAAAAAGAGGAAATAAAAAATTGGGAGGAGAACTCTTTAAGTATCTTAGGAGCGGGAATATACACATATTTACGAACTTTATATAATCAAACAAGTTTTGAGCAACAGCCTCAATTGAAAACGGTATTATATTTGTTTATTAGAGAATATGCATACTCTTCAATGTTTAGATATAATGCCGATGGTATGTTTAATGTTCCTTTTGGTGGAAATTCCTATGCAAAAAAAGATTTCCAACAAAGATTTAATCAGATAACCGATGGTGAAGTGGTAGATAAATTGAGAAATACGACAATTTTGCAAGGAGATTTTTCGGATGCTTTTATAGACCAAGAAGGTGCATTTATGTTTTTAGATCCACCGTATGATTCAGAGTTTAGCACATACAACTTACATGTATTTGACGCTCAAGAACAAATTCGTTTACGCAATAAACTATTACAAGTAAAACAAACAAAATGGCTTATGGTAGTTAAGTCAACAGATTTTATTGAAGAACTCTATGAGCATGATAATTGGTATAAATTTAGGTTTGATAAATCATACTCAGTTAATTTTAAAAATAGAAACGAACAAAATGTTAAACATTTAGTAATTACTAATTACCAATTGGAGGAAATTTGATATGGCAACTTCAGAAAGCGACATTCGAAAAGGCGTGTCTGTATTATTGAATCAATACGGAACTCTTACTACAAATGAGGTTAAAAAATTATTGGAGACGGTTATTTCTTTTGATGACGATGATAAGGAACCTAGCAACACAAGGAATGAACCTAAAATCATGCAACGAATAGGAAATGTGGTATCCCATCAGAAAAGTGAAATAGAAACTTACTATGACACATACTCAATAGATAAAACTGTTAAACCAGCCAGATGGTCTATTCTTGTAGGGTTGAAATCGGATCAAACTCTTAAAGTAATCACTGATGCGGAAATAAAAAGGCGGACTGAAATCAGAACAAAATTCCTTCCTAAAAAAATTGATTGGCTGGGATTAAATGGAAGGCGCACAGAATTAGGACGTTTGGGTGAAGAATTCGTTATTCGATATGAAACAGAAAGAATATTAGGTTTCGCCCCACAAGATACAGATCGTTTAATTCACCTTAGTGATGTTCAAGGAGATGGCGCAGGGTTTGATATTATTTCGCTCAATGTTGATGGAACTGATAGGTACATAGAAGTAAAAACAACAAAAGGTAGTTTGGATACTCCGTTCTATATGACTGAAAATGAACGCCTTTATTTTGATTTACATAAAAATGAAGGAGACCTCTTCATATATCGTGTCTATAATTTTGATAAGGCAACTAGAAAGGGAAATGTAGAAGTAATACCAGCTTCAAAATTGATTTCTGATTATCGATTCGATCCTATTTCGTATAAAGTCATTAAAAAAACTTCTGCACATATCCATTAGTTTTAATAATTTCTGAAATCTTCCTTATCACTAAGTTGCTTCCTATATTTTGTTAATTGCTGATAGATATATCTTGAAAATTATCGTCTTAGGCTATATTAAACAGATAACTTTTAGGTAGGATTAAGATATGTTCATACTTGTTAAAAGAATAGGCACTATCATCTTAGTTAAATTTAGAAAAAGGTTGTCAATAATTGTTTTAGTTTTCTTAGGTTCAGTTTTTAGAACTCCCATATTTCGTGGAGATAGTTTAGATACCACAATTATTTTTAAAGCTGGAACAAAGAAAGTAATTAGAAAAATTGTCTATAAAAACGCATAGTATCAGGTGCTGAAAAAAACTTGATATTATGCGTTTTATTAGGGGGAAATCTGCTTCTTTTCTCTTAAAGTTGAATTTTTATCCATCCTCGATTAAATTGATAATACTCTCCAAACACGTTTCTAAAAAGGAAATAAAAATAGGGAGGTTTTTTCTAAATGTTCATGAAACGTATCATAAAAAGTACTGGGGAGAGCTTCCTTAGAACATAGAATTTGTTGATACAAAAAAATAATTATCAAAAGCTTTGACAATTATTTCGAGCTCAGCGCCTATAACGCTATAATGTGATAACCAACGATTATATTGAGGTTTACTTCTAACTTTATTCTCAATTGTTGAAGAAATATAGTTCAAAAGAGGCACAAGTATTTTAGATATAATATGTATTAAAATTATTTGATAACTATTTGAAGTAGGAGTAGCTAGTTAGAAATTGAATTTTTAATGTTCCAACTAGCCGTTAGTTTTCGCATCTTTAAATCATCTAAGACAATCTATATCGATTTGTCTAGGTTTTATTTCACTCCACTATAAAGTTAGACACGATAATTTGATTCATTAGTTCAGAAAAATCTATGTGCTATGTGTTTGAATATTTTCTAATCACCTTATTAAGATAAGCGAAGGAGAACTGAGAAACATATCCTATTACATCTTTTGAATCAAATGTTTTTTATCCGTAGAATGACATCTAAAAATCAGATGTATTATAATTGCGACATAAAAATAATCTGGGACTTCTCAATAATAATTGCTTGTATTGTAAGAAATGGAGATTAAAAATGGCTTAAATTAAATAATAAAAAGCATTACGTGATTAATTGTAATATATAGCAAAAAGAAGAATTGTTTTGGGAATCGCTTAAAAAATGGTATAATGAAAAGAAAACGATAAGGAGGGAAAGGATGCGTTGTCCAAAATGTGGGGCTACCAAGTCAAGTGTTATCGATAGTCGCCAAGCAGAAGAAGGGAACACCATTCGTAGAAGACGTGAGTGCGACGAATGCCAACACCGTTTTACAACCTACGAACGAGTAGAAGAAAGAACCTTAGTGGTTGTTAAAAAAGATGGCACACGGGAACAATTCTCCAGAGATAAAATCTTTAATGGGATTATCCGCTCAGCCCAGAAACGTCCTGTGTCAAGTGATGAAATCAACATGGTAGTCAATCGTATCGAACAGAAACTCCGTGGTCGAAATGAAAATGAAATTCAAAGTGAGGACATTGGTTCACTCGTCATGGAGGAGTTGGCTGAATTGGACGAGATTACCTATGTACGTTTTGCTAGTGTCTATCGTAGTTTTAAGGATGTCAGTGAGTTAGAGAGCTTGCTCCAACAAATCACCCAGTCCTCTAAAAAGAAAAAGGAAAGATAAATGAAGCCAATTGACCGTTTTTCTTATCTAAAGAATAATCGGGTGTCGCAAGATACCTCATCTCTGGTACAGTGCTACCTCCCGATTATCGGTCAGGAGGCACTGAGCCTTTATCTTTATACAATCAGTTTTTGGGATAATGGTAGAAAGGAATATCTTTTTTCAAGCATTCTCAACCATCTTAACTTTGGGATGGATAGACTGATAAAATCATTGAAAATCTTATCTGCTTTTAATCTCTTGACCCTCTATCAAAAGGGGGATGTTTATCAGCTAGCCCTCCATGCTCCTCTATCTAGTCAAGACTTCTTGGAGCATCCTGTTTATCGCAGACTCTTAGAGAAAAAGATTGGCGATGTAGCTGTGGAGGATTTGAAAGTTGAAAGTACTGATGGTGAAGAAATACCTGTCTCACTCAATCAAGTCTTTCCAGAATTGGCAGAACTAGGCAGTCAAGAAGACCTTGGTCTCAAGAAGAAAGTGGCCAATGATTTTGACTTGGAACATTTTCGCCAGCTGATGGCTCGAGATGGACTTCGTTTTGCGGATGAGCAGTCCGATGTCTTAAACCTCTTTGCTATTGCCGAGGAGAAGAAATGGACTTGGTTTGAAACCTATCAATTGGCCAAGTCAACAGCTGTTTCTCAGGTTATTTCAACCAAACGCATGCGTGAAAAAATTGCTCAAAAACCAGTTTCCTCTGACTTTAGTCTTAAGGAAGCGACCATTATCAAAGAAGCTAAAAGTAAAACTGCCCTGCAGTTCTTAGCAGAAATCAAGCAAACACGCAAGGGAACCATTACCCAAACAGAAAGAGAACTCTTGCAACAGATGGCTGGCTTGGGCTTACTGGACGAAGTCATCAATATTATTCTCTTATTGACCTTTAATAAGGTGGATTCGGCAAATATCAATGAGAAATATGCCATGAAGGTAGTAAATGACTATGCCTATCAAAAGATTCATTCGGCAGAAGAGGCCGTTTTACGAATTCGTGAGCGAGGGCAGAAAACAAAAACACAAAAACAGAATCAGACTGCCCCAGCAAAAACCAATATTCCTAAATGGAGTAATCCTGAATATAAGAATGAAACCAGCGAGGAAACTCGTCTGGAACTAGAACGTAAGAAGCAAGAACTATTAGCTCGATTAGAAAAAGGAGGAGATTAGATGGAAAGTGTCGGAGACGTACTCAAACGTCAACCCAGCCGTTTTTATTATCAAGATTTGGTCCAGAAAATCATGAAGGACCCTGATGTTGCGGCTTTTATCCAGCAAGAATCCTTGACTCCAGAGGAATTAAATCGCAGTATCTCCAAGTTTAATCAGTACATCACCGAGCGTGACAAGTTTCTCCGTGGGGATACGGATTATATTGCCAAAGGCTACAAGCCGATTTTGGTTAAGAATCATGGCTATGCAGATGTTTCATATGAAGAAACTCCTGAGCTAATCGCGGCTGAAAAAGAAGCGGCTATTAAGAACCGTCTCAAGCTAATCAATCTACCAGCCAGTCTCAAAAAAGCTAGTTTGGCTCAAGTTGATTTGGATGATTTGGGACGCTTGCCAGTTTTTGAAAAACTATTAGCCTTTGTGGAGCAATATCCAGCTATTCGAAAAGGTCTTTACTTATATGGAGACTTTGGTGTGGGTAAAAGTTTCATGGTGGCGGCCTTAGCTCATGATTTATCAGAAAAACGTGGTGTTTCATCAACTCTCCTCCACTATCCTAGCTTTGTCATTGATGTCAAAAATGCTATCAGTGATGGCAATGTTAAGACCTTAGTGGATGAGATTAAGCTTTCTGAAGTCCTGATTTTAGATGATATTGGTGCCGAGCAATCCACCGCTTGGGTGCGTGATGAAATCCTACAGGTCATTCTCCAATATCGGATGCAGGAAAATTTACCGACCTTTTTCACCTCTAACTTCAACTTTGAAGATTTGGAGAAGCATTTCGCTAAAGGGAAAAATGGAAATGACGAAACCTGGGAAGCCAGACGCGTCATGGAACGCATCCGTTATTTGGCTGAGGAGACTCGTTTAGAAGGAGTAAACCGTCGATGACAGAAACCATTAAATTGATGAAGGCTCACACTTCAGTACGCAGATTTAAGGAGCAAGTCCTTCCTCAGGAAGATTTGACTGAAATCCTGACAGCAGCCCAGATGGCATCATCTTGGAAGAATTTCCAATCCTACTCTGTGATTGTGGTACGAAGTCAAGAGAAGAAAGATGCCTTGTATGAATTGGTACCTCAAGAAGCCATTCGCCAGTCTGCTGTTTTCCTTCTCTTTGTCGGAGATTTGAACCGAGCAGAAAAGGGAGCCCGACTTCATACCGACACCTTCCAACCCCAAGGTGTAGAAGGTCTCTTGATTAGTTCGGTGGATGCGGCTTTGGCTGGACAAAATGCCCTGCTGGCAGCTGAAAGTTTGGGTTATGGTGGTGTGATTATCGGTTTGGTTCGATACAAGTCTGAAGAAGTGGCAGAGCTCTTTAACCTACCTGACTACAGCTATTCTGTCTTTGGGATGGCACTAGGTATGCCAAATCAAAATCATGATATGAAACCGAGACTACCACTAGAGAATGTTGTCTTTGAGGAAGAATACCAAGAACAGTCAACTGAGGCAATCCAAGCTTATGACCGTGTTCAGGCTGACTATGCTGGGGCGCGTGCGACCACAAGCTGGAGTCAGCGTCTAGCAGAACAGTTTGGTCAAGCTGAACCAAGCTCAACTAGAAAAAATCTTGAACAGAAGAAATTATTGTAGAAAGTGAGAAATTATGGCCCTACCAACTATTGCCATTGTAGGACGTCCCAATGTTGGGAAATCAACCCTATTTAATCGGATCGCTGGTGAGCGAATCTCCATTGTAGAAGATGTCGAAGGAGTGACACGTGACCGTATTTATGCAACGGGTGAGTGGCTCAATCGTTCTTTTAGCATGATTGATACAGGAGGAATTGATGATGTCGATGCTCCTTTCATGGAACAAATCAAGCACCAGGCAGAAATTGCCATGGAAGAAGCAGATGTTATCGTCTTTGTCGTGTCCGGTAAGGAAGGAATTACCGATGCAGACGAATACGTAGCCCGTAAGCTTTATAAGACCCACAAACCAGTTATCCTCGCAGTCAACAAGGTGGATAACCCTGAGATGAGAAATGATATCTATGATTTCTATGCTCTCGGTTTGGGTGAACCACTGCCTATCTCATCTGTCCATGGTATCGGTACAGGGGATGTACTAGATGCGATTGTGGAAAACCTTCCAAATGAATATGAAGAAGAAAATCCAGATGTCATTAAGTTTAGCTTGATTGGTCGTCCTAACGTTGGAAAATCAAGCTTGATTAATGCTATCTTGGGAGAAGACCGTGTCATTGCCAGTCCTGTTGCTGGAACAACTCGTGACGCTATTGATACCCACTTTACAGATACAGATGGTCAAGAGTTTACCATGATTGATACGGCTGGTATGCGTAAGTCTGGTAAGGTTTATGAAAATACTGAGAAGTACTCTGTCATGCGTGCCATGCGTGCTATTGACCGTTCAGATGTGGTCTTAATGGTCATCAATGCGGAAGAGGGGATTCGTGAATACGACAAGCGTATCGCAGGATTTGCCCATGAAGCTGGTAAAGGAATGATTATCGTAGTCAACAAGTGGGATACGCTTGAAAAAGACAACCATACCATGAAAAACTGGGAAGAAGATATCCGTGAGCAGTTCCAATACCTGCCTTATGCACCGATTATCTTTGTATCCGCTTTGACCAAGCAACGTCTCCACAAACTTCCTGAGATGATTAAGCAAATCAGCGAAAGTCAAAATACACGTATTCCATCAGCTGTCTTGAACGATGTCATCATGGATGCCATTGCCATCAACCCAACACCGACAGACAAAGGAAAACGTCTCAAGATTTTCTATGCGACCCAAGTGGCAACCAAACCACCAACCTTTGTCATCTTTGTCAATGAAGAAGAACTCATGCACTTTTCTTACCTGCGTTTCTTGGAAAATCAAATCCGCAAGGCCTTTGTTTTTGAGGGAACACCGATTCATCTCATCGCAAGAAAACGCAAATAAAAAAGTAGAATCTGGAATGACAGTTCCGGATTTTTTTGATATAATAAAATAATAGAAAACGTTATCAAAAGAAGGGGGGATGTCGGTGATGGAACATTTGTTTAAATTCTTACTTTTAGCACCGTACTTTTATTTTGATAACTGGATTGAAAAGGCCAACAGAAATAGTAAGTTTTTTCCAATTTTTTATTATTTTTACTGGTTTTACATCCCCTTCTATTCTCTTTTTAGCCTTGCTTGGACAGTTGTTTCAGTTCTGTTTTTCAATACCGTCTTGAGAAATGTGACAGATATCAAGTTATGGGGCATTTGGTTTCTTTTTATTCTGCTAGCTATTGGTATGAATTGGTTAACTTATTCCTGTTTCAAAGAAATGTTTCGCTTGAGACAGGAACTAGGGAAGTCTAAGGGTGGAAGGCATTGATTTATATCGGTTTCTATTTGTAGGAGGTGGCTTATGGTACCTCTAAAATCATTTATTACACGCTATTCCAAGGTTTATATTGGTAATAACATTTAATAGAACGAAACTAAAGAAAACAATTTAAAAGAGGAGGTTTGTGATGGAACACTTGTTTAAAATGATAATCTTATTACCCTGTTTTTACTTTTTCAGCTGGATTGACAAGGATAATAGAGAAAGCAAATTTTTCCCAATTTTTTACTATTTTTACTGGATTTACATCACCCTCTATGCTCTTTTTAGCCTTGCTTGGACAGTTTTTTCAGTTCTGTTTTTCAATATCGTCTTGAGAAATTTGACAGATATTAAGTTATGGGGTATTTGGCTATTGTTACTACTTATCGCTTTTGCTAGTGACTGGTTAGACTATATCTGTTTCAAAAAAATGCTTGACTTGAGACGGGAACTAGGGAAGTCTAAAGGCGGAAGGCATTGATTTATACTCTTCGAAAATCTCTTCAAACCACGTCAACGTCGCCTTGGATTATATATGTAACTGACTTCGTCAGTCTTATCTACAACCTCAAAGCAGTGCTTTGAGCAACTTGCGGCTAGTTTCCTAGTTTGCTCTTTGATTTTCATTGAGTATTATATTACTTTCTATTTGTAGGAGGTGGCTTATGAAGATTCCTCTCTTAACTTTGGCAAGGCATAAATTTGTTTATGTCTTGCTTACTTTGCTTTTTCTTGCTTTGGTTTATCGTGATGTTTTGATGACTTATTTCTTTTTTGATATTCATGCGCCCGATCTAGCTAAATTCGATGGACAAGCAATTAAAAATGACTTATTAAAATCAGCATTAGATTTTCGTATTCTCCAGTTCAATCTAGGTTTTTATCAATCATTTATTATTCCAATCATCATTGTTTTGCTAGGTTTTCAATATATTGAGCTGAAAAATAAAGTTTTACGATTGAGTATTGGAAGAGAAGTGAGTTATCAAGGGTTAAAAAGAAAGTTGACTTTGCAAGTTGCAAGTATCCCTTGTTTGATATATTTAGTGACTGTGCTGATAATTGCAATTATAACCTATTTCTTTGGGACTTTTTCTCCTCTTGAATGGAATTCTCTATTTTCTGATGGGAGTGGTTTACAAAGACTCCTAGATGGAGAGATAAAAAGCTATTTGTTCTTTACTTGTGTCCTACTAATCGGTATTTTCATCAATGCAATCTATTTTTTACAAATAGTTGATTATGTGGGGAATGTGACTCGTTCGGCAATCACCTATTTGATGTTTCTTTGGCTTGGTTCTATGCTGCTCTATAGTGCCTTGCCTTACTATATGGTTCCTATGACGAGTTTGATGCAAGCTAGCTATGGGGATGTAAGTTTGATGAAACTCTTTACTCCTTATATCCTTTATGTTGTCCCTTATATGGTACTTAAAAAATATGAAGATAATGTTTAAGAATTTTAACAATATTTGGCTAAAGAGAAAGATCGTTTTACTACTTCGTATAGTTCTGATGATGATTTTGATAAACTATCTATTGTCAACAGTGGTTCAAAAGCAGGATGCTGTTATCTTTTTCAAGAGAGAATTGATTTCAATTTTTTCCTATAATGACTATTCTGAAGCGAATTTAGAAATCCCCAAACTCTTGTTAAACCTTTCGCTTTTCATGGTAGGATGGCTCTCTGTCATTTTACTTGAAAGTGATTTGGCAGACCATTACCATCACTTGATTCGCTATCAATCAAGCTCCTTTTTCGATTATACAAGGAAACGATTGGTTGTCATTTCTAAATTTTTTACTCAAGATTTATTTGTCTGGTTCCTTGGTTTACTTCCGCTAGGAATTCATTTCAAAACAGTCGCACTTTTCTTTTTACTTGCTCAGTTAATGATGTTGTACTTACTACTGTCTTATCTGATAGCACTGATTAGTGCGGGCGCTGGTTTTTCTTTTTTTCTCTATTTTTTGGCATTTGTGGGACAAGAATGGATGATGGATCATATTGTAACAGTGTATTTAGTACTCTTAAGCTTATTAGTTATGTTGATTCTTAGTCGCTTGGAAGAGAAATTTAAGAAAGGATAAACGATGAGACTTGAAATTATAAATGGACAGAAAATTTATGGGAAAAGACCTATTTTAAATCAGTTGAATTTGGTGTTTCAATCAGGAAAAATTTATGGACTTAAAGGTGATAATGGATCTGGCAAGACGGTTCTTTTAAAGATACTTGCTGGTTATATTAAGCTTGACAAAGGAAAAGTTCTTCAAGATGGTAAAGTTTACGGGGTAAAAAATCATTATATTCAGGATGCAGGAATTTTAATTGAAAAAGTCGAATTTTTATCTCATTTATCCCTGAGAGAAAATTTGGAACTGTTAAGGTATTTTTCATCTAAAGTTACGGAAAAAAGAATTGCCTATTGGATTCAATACTATGATTTACAGGAATTTGAAGATGTTGAATACCGTCATTTATCCTTGGGAACAAAGCAAAAAATGGCCTTGATTCAAGCCTTTATTTCCTCTCCTTCTATACTCTTTCTCGATGAACCTATGAATGCTTTGGATGAGAAGAGTGTGAGGTTAACCAAACAGGTCATTTTATCTTACCTGAAAAAAGAAAATGGTCTGGTTATCCTGACGTCGCACATATCGGAAGATATTTCAGACCTTTGTACAGATGTATTAGTTGTCGAAAATGGACATATACAATATGTAAAGGATATACAATCCTAGGAGATGGCTTATGGCACATCTAAAATCATTTATTACACGCTATTCCAAGGTTTATATTGGTTTAGTTCTGCTGAACTGGCTGTCTTTCTTTCTTCTTTATCCCTTGGGATAGAGCGATTCTGGGGGTAAGGATTGACATCTTCATCATACAGAAAATCTTGCTAGCTTTTGGAATTCTGTCCATTCTTATGGCCTTGCTGTCCAAGAAAGTCAGTCTCTTTGTTTTTGGACTGATTTGCTGTCTTTCTCTTTGGATTAACTTATTTATCACATTTGCCATTTTGCCGATTTTTGGCAATTAAACAGTCATAAAAGTCGGAGAGGTTAGCTTGGAAACTAGCCTCTTTTTCCTTTTCAAAATGGGGATTCCTCCTTGAAAATAATCAGTAATTGTGCTAAAATTAAAGGAACATTCTAAAATATTCGGAATTTAAAGTAAGGAAAAACATGGCTAATATTTTAAAAACAATTATCGAAAATGATAAAGGAGAAATCCGTCGTCTGGAAAAGATGGCTGACAAGGTTTTCAAATACGAAGACCAAATGGCTGCTTTGACTGACGACCAACTAAAAGCAAAAACAGTTGAATTTAAGGAACGTTATCAAAATGGAGAATCACTGGATTCATTGCTTTACGAAGCATTTGCGGTTGTCCGTGAAGGTGCCAAACGTGTCCTAGGTCTCTTCCCTTATAAGGTTCAGGTCATGGGGGGGATTGTTCTTCACCATGGTGACGTGCCAGAGATGCGTACAGGGGAAGGGAAAACCTTGACTGCGACCATGCCGGTATACCTCAATGCCCTTTCAGGTAAAGGGGTTCACGTAGTTACGGTTAATGAATACCTGTCAGAACGTGACGCGACTGAGATGGGTGAATTGTACTCTTGGCTTGGTTTGTCAGTAGGGATTAACTTGGCTACCAAATCTCCAATGGAGAAAAAAGAAGCCTATGAGTGTGATATTACTTACTCAACTAACTCAGAAATCGGATTTGACTACCTTCGTGACAACATGGTCGTTCGCGCTGAAAACATGGTACAACGTCCGCTTAACTATGCCTTGGTCGATGAGGTTGACTCTATCTTGATTGACGAGGCTCGTACACCTTTGATTGTATCAGGTGCCAATGCGGTTGAAACCAGTCAGTTGTATCACATGGCAGACCACTATGTAAAATCTTTGAACAAAGATGACTACATCATCGATGTGCAGTCTAAGACTATTGGTTTGTCTGATTCAGGGATTGACAGGGCTGAAAGCTACTTCAAACTTGAAAACCTCTATGACATCGAAAACGTGGCTTTGACCCACTTTATCGATAACGCCCTTCGTGCCAACTACATCATGCTTCTCGATATTGACTATGTGGTGAGCGAAGAGCAAGAAATCTTGATTGTCGACCAATTTACAGGTCGTACCATGGAAGGTCGTCGTTATTCTGATGGATTGCACCAAGCTATTGAAGCCAAAGAAGGTGTGCCAATCCAGGATGAAACCAAGACATCTGCCTCAATCACGTACCAAAACCTTTTCCGTATGTACAAAAAATTGTCTGGTATGACGGGTACAGGTAAGACTGAGGAAGAAGAATTTCGTGAAATCTACAACATTCGTGTTATTCCAATCCCAACAAACCGTCCTGTTCAACGTATTGACCACTCAGACCTTCTTTATGCAAGTATCGAATCTAAGTTTAAAGCGGTTGTCGAAGACGTTAAGGCTCGTTACCAAAAGGGTCAACCTGTCTTGGTTGGTACAGTAGCGGTTGAAACTAGTGACTACATTTCTAAGAAATTGGTCGCAGCTGGTGTTCCTCACGAAGTCTTGAATGCCAAAAACCACTATAGAGAAGCCCAAATCATCATGAATGCTGGTCAACGTGGTGCCGTTACCATCGCAACCAACATGGCGGGTCGTGGTACCGACATCAAGCTTGGTGAAGGTGTTCGTGAACTTGGAGGACTTTGTGTTATTGGTACAGAACGTCATGAAAGTCGTCGTATCGATAACCAGCTTCGTGGACGTTCAGGTCGTCAAGGAGATCCAGGTGAGTCACAATTCTACCTATCTCTTGAAGATGATTTGATGAAACGTTTTGGTTCTGAACGCTTGAAGGGAATCTTTGAACGTCTCAACATGTCTGAAGAGGCGATTGAGTCTCGCATGTTGACGCGTCAGGTTGAAGCAGCGCAAAAACGTGTCGAAGGAAATAACTACGATACCCGTAAACAAGTCCTTCAATACGACGATGTCATGCGTGAACAACGTGAGATTATCTATACTCAACGTTATGATGTCATTACTGCAGACCGTGACTTGGCACCTGAAATTCAGGCAATGATCAAACGCACGATTGGTCGTGTCGTTGACGGTCATGCGCGTGCTAAACAAGATGAGAAACTAGAGGCAATTTTGAACTTCGCTAAGTACAACTTGCTTCCTGAAGATTCTATTACGATGGAAGACTTGTCAGGCTTGTCTGATAAGGCCATCAAGGAAGAGCTTTTCCAACGTGCCTTGAAGGTTTACGATAGTCAGGTTTCAAAACTACGCGATGAAGAAGCAGTTAAAGAATTCCAAAAAGTTTTGATTCTACGAGTGGTGGATAACAAGTGGACAGATCATATCGATGCCCTTGATCAATTGCGTAACGCGGTTGGACTTCGTGGCTATGCTCAGAACAACCCTGTTGTTGAGTATCAGGCAGAAGGTTTCCGTATGTTTAATGATATGATTGGTTCGATTGAGTTTGATGTGACACGCTTGATGATGAAAGCACAAATTCATGAACAAGAAAGACCACAGGCAGAACGTCATATCAGTACAACAGCGACTCGCAATATCGCTGCTCACCAAGCAAGTATGCCAGAAGATTTGGATTTGAGCCAGATTGGACGCAATGAACTTTGCCCATGTGGTTCTGGTAAGAAATTTAAAAACTGTCACGGTAAAAGACAATAAAATGAGATAGTTTAGAGGCGGATATCTTGTGAAAAGTAAATTTTTACTGGGTATCCGTTTGCTTTATAAGGAGATGAGTTATGGTATTTACAGCAAAAAGCTCTAAAATAAATATAGAAGAAGTTCGTGCCTTGTCAAAATTAGAAGGTCAGGCTTTGGAGAGGAAATCACAGCGAGATCAAGAGCTAGAAGCCATTATACGTGGAGAAGACCAGCGAATTCTCTTGGTAATCGGGCCATGCTCATCTGACAACGAAGAAGCTGTCCTTGAATACGCTAAGCGTTTGGCAGTCCTACAAGAAGAAGTGGCAGATCGTATCTTTATGGTTATGCGTGTTTATACTGCCAAACCCCGTACCAACGGAGATGGCTATAAGGGCTTGATTCACCAGCCTAACGCGACAGAAGCGCCTAGTCTTATCAATGGAATCAAAGCCGTTCGCCATCTTCACTATCGTGTCATCACAGAAACAGGGATGACAACTGCTGATGAAATGCTTTATCCTGAAAACCTTCCGCTTGTAGATGATTTGATTTCTTACATGGCAGTTGGTGCCCGTTCAGTTGAAGACCAGCAACACCGCTTTGTGGCAAGTGGGGCAGGATTTTCTACTGGTTTTAAAAATCCAACCTCTGGAAATCTCAATGTCATGTTTAATGGGATTTATGCTGCTCAAAACAAACAAAGTTTCCTTTTCTTAGGAAAAGAAGTAGAAACAACTGGGAACCCGCTTTCACACGCTATTCTTCGTGGTGCTCTTAATGAGTATGGAAAAAATATTCCCAACTACTATTATGACAATTTAATTGATACCATTGCCCAGTATGAGAAAATGGGCTTGGAAAATCCTTTTATCATCATTGATACCAATCATGACAATTCTGGTAAGCAGTATATTGAACAGATCCGAATTGTCCGCCAGACCTTGATTAACCGTGCTTGGAATGAAAAAATTAAGCAGTTCGTTCGTGGTTTTATGATTGAGTCTTATCTGGAAGATGGTCGACAAAATGAGCCAGAAGTATTTGGTAAGTCTATCACAGACCCTTGCCTGGGTTGGGATAACACAGAAGCTCTTGTCAGAGAAATTTACAAAACGTTAGGAGAATAAGATGGCATTTATTGAAAAAGGTCAAGAAATCGATATGGAAGTCATCAAGGCTGAAACCCAATTGTCTGCGGAAGCCTTGAGACTCAAGGAAAGCCGTGACAGGGAATTGGCAGATATTATTTCAGGGGAAGATGACCGTATTCTCTTGGTGATTGGTCCTTGCTCTTCTGATAATGAAGAGGCGGTCTTGGAATATGCTCGCCGTTTATCCGCCTTGCAAAAGAAGGTAGCGGATAAGATTTTCATGGTCATGCGCGTGTATACTGCTAAGCCTCGTACCAATGGAGACGGCTATAAAGGATTGGTTCACCAGCCAGATACTTCTAAGGCTCCAAGCCTGATTAACGGCTTGCAGGCTGTGCGCCAGTTGCACTACCGCGTGATTACAGAGACTGGTTTGACAACGGCAGATGAGATGCTTTATCCATCAAATCTGATCTTGGTGGATGACTTGGTCAGCTACCATGCCGTTGGAGCTCGTTCTGTGGAAGACCAAGAGCACCGCTTTGTGGCTTCTGGGATTGATGCACCAGTAGGGATGAAAAATCCAACCTCAGGAAATTTGGGTGTTATGTTTAACGCCATCTATGCTGCTCAAAACAAGCAAACCTTCCTTTATCATGGGCAGGAAGTTGAGACATCAGGTAATCCTTTGGCCCATGTTATCCTCCGTGGAGCAGTCAACGAGTATGGCAATTATATGCCGAATTACTACTATGAAAACCTACTCCAAGCCATTGAACGCTATGAAACCATGGGACTTGAAAATTCTTTTATCCTCATTGACACCAACCATGATAACTCAGGCAAGCAATATATGGAGCAGATTCGAATTGTTCGCCAGACCTTGCAGAATCGTGATTGGAATGAGAAAATTAAAAAGACGGTTCGAGGATTTATGATTGAATCTTACCTAGCAGATGGTCGTCAAAACCAACCAGAGGTCTTTGGTTGCTCTATTACTGACCCTTGCCTAGGTTGGGAAAATACAGAGGCCTTGGTAGAAGAGATTTATGTTACCTTGACAAAATAAGTGAAAAGGATGGAGTTGGGGAATCTCAACTCCTTTTGATGAGAATGATAGTTGGACACGGAATTGACATCGAAGAATTGGCTTCGATAGAAAGCGCAGTTACACGACATGAAGGATTTGCTAAGCGTGTACTGACCGCTCAGGAAATGGAGCGCTTCACCAGTCTCAAAGGACGCAGGCAAATAGAATATTTAGCTGGTCGGTGGTCGGCTAAGGAGGCCTTTTCCAAGGCTATGGGAACGGGCATTAGCAAGCTCGGTTTTCAGGATTTGGAAGTCTTGAACAATGAACGTGGGGCGCCTTATTTTAGTCAGGCACCATTTTCAGGAAAGATTTGGCTGTCTATCAGCCACACCGATCAGTTTGTGACAGCCAGTGTCATTTTGGAGGAAAATCATGAAAGCTAGTCCACATAGACCAACCAAGGCTCTGATTCATCTGGGAGCTATTCGACAAAATATTCAGCAAATGGGGGCTCATATCCCTCAAGGAACGCTCAAGTGGGCTGTGGTCAAGGCCAATGCTTATGGTCATGGAGCTGTTGCCGTTGCCAAGGCAATTCAAGATGATGTTGATGGCTTTTGCGTTTCCAATATCGATGAAGCCATTGAACTCAGACAAGCTGGACTCAGCAAGCCAATCCTCATTTTAGGAGTTTCTGAAATCGAAGCTGTTGCTCTAGCTAAAGAATATGACTTCACCTTGACAGTGGCTGGACTGGAGTGGATTCAAGCACTCTTAGATAAGGAAGTGAACCTAACTGGATTGACAGTCCACCTCAAGATTGATTCAGGGATGGGACGGATTGGTTTTAGAGAGGCCAGTGAGGTTGAGCAGGCTCAAGATTTGCTCCAACAACACGGTATTTGTGTTGAAGGAATCTTTACCCACTTTTCTACTGCTGATGAGGAATCAGATGACTATTTTAATGCCCAGTTAGAACGGTTTAAAACTATTTTAGCTAGTATGAAGGAAGTTCCAGAGCTGGTTCATGCTAGCAATTCTGCAACGACTCTTTGGCATGTAGAGACTATTTTCAATGCGGTTCGTATGGGAGATGCCATGTATGGTCTCAATCCAAGTGGAGCGGCCTTGGATTTGCCTTATGATTTGATACCGGCCTTGACCTTGGAGTCTGCTCTGGTTCATGTCAAGACAGTTCCAGCTGGAGCTTGCATGGGTTATGGAGCAACTTATCAAGCGGATAGCGAGCAAGTCATCGCGACCGTGCCAATCGGGTATGCAGATGGATGGACAAGAGACATGCAGAATTTCTCTGTCTTGGTAGATGGCCAAGCTTGCCCAATTGTCGGCAGGGTTTCGATGGACCAAATCACTATTCGATTACCTAAGCCTTACCCACTCGGAACCAAGGTAACCTTGATTGGCTCCAATGGGGATAAGGAAATCACTGCAACTCAGGTAGCGACCTACCGCGTAACCATTAACTATGAGGTGGTTTGCCTCCTCAGCGACCGTATTCCGAGAGAATATTATTAGAAAAGAAAGGAGTGGAGCATGAATCTACATCAACCCTTGCATGTCTTACCTGGTGTGGGACTAAAGTCAGCAGAAAAATACGCCAAACTAGGAATTGAAAACTTGCAAGATCTCTTGCTCTACTTTCCTTTCCGTTATGAAGACTTCAAAACCAAGCAGGTGCTGGAGCTGGAAGACGGTGAGAAGGCAGTTCTTTCTGGTCAGGTAGTGACTCCTGCTAGTGTCCAGTATTATGGTTTCAAGCGCAATCGCCTGCGTTTTAGTCTCAAGCAGGGAGAGGTCGTTTTTGCGGTGAATTTCTTTAACCAGCCCTATCTGGCTGATAAAATAGAGTTGGGAGCAACCCTTGCTGTCTTTGGAAAATGGGACCGCGCTAAGGCTAGTCTGACTGGGATGAAGGTTCTGGCTCAGGTAGAAGATGACCTCCAGCCTGTCTATCGTCTGGCTCAGGGAATCAGTAAGGCCAGTCTGGTTAAGGTCATCAAGACGGCTTTTGATCAGGGACTGGACCTCTTGATAGAAGAAAATCTGCCCCAGTCTTTACTAGACAAATACAAACTCATGTCCCGTTGTCAGGCAGTCCGAGCTATGCATTTTCCAAAGGATTTGGCAGAATACAAGCAGGCTCTTCGCCGTATCAAGTTTGAGGAACTCTTTTATTTCCAAATGCAGTTGCAGACGCTCAAGTCTGAAAATAGAGTTCAGGGAAGTGGTCTGGTTCTGAATTGGTCTCAGGAAAAAGTGACAGCAGTTAAAGCAAGTCTTCCTTTTGCCCTGACCCAAGCTCAGGAAAAGAGTTTGCAGGAAATTTTAACTGATATGAAGTCCGACCACCACATGAATCGTCTCCTACAAGGAGATGTGGGGAGCGGAAAAACGGTAGTCGCTGGCTTGGCCATGTTTGCGGCAGTGACAGCAGGTTATCAGGCTGCCCTAATGGTACCAACAGAAATCCTCGCAGAGCAACACTTTGAGAGTTTACAGAACCTTTTTCCCAATTTGAAACTGGCTCTCTTGACAGGTTCCTTGAAAGCTGCAGAAAAGAGAGAAGTCTTGGAGACCATTGCCAAGGGTGAGGCTGATTTGATTATCGGAACTCACGCTCTGATACAAGATGGGGTGGAGTATGCTCGTCTTGGTTTGATTATTATCGATGAGCAGCACCGTTTTGGTGTGGGGCAAAGGCGTATTTTACGGGAAAAAGGCGACAATCCAGATGTCCTCATGATGACGGCGACTCCCATTCCACGGACGCTTGCCATCACAGCCTTTGGAGATATGGATGTTTCCATTATCGACCAGATGCCAGCAGGTCGGAAACCTATTGTGACGCGCTGGATCAAACATGAGCAACTACCTCAGGTCTTGACTTGGTTAGAGGGGGAAATTCAAAAAGGTTCCCAAGCCTATGTCATCTCTCCTTTGATTGAAGAATCAGAAGCTCTAGATTTGAAAAATGCCATTGCCTTATCAGAAGAGCTGACGGCTCATTTTGCAGGTAAGGCAGAAGTGGCTCTTCTACATGGTAAGATGAAGAGTGACGAAAAAGACCAGATCATGCAGGATTTCAAGGAGAGAAAAACAGATATTCTGGTTTCAACAACGGTTATCGAGGTTGGGGTCAATGTTCCAAATGCGACTGTCATGATCATCATGGATGCCGATCGCTTCGGGCTTAGTCAGCTTCACCAGCTCAGAGGTCGTGTGGGTCGGGGGGACAAGCAGTCCTATGCTGTTCTTGTTGCCAATCCCAAGACGGATTCTGGGAAAGACCGCATGCGCATCATGACAGAAACCACCAATGGTTTTGTCCTTGCGGAGGAAGATTTGAAAATGCGTGGTTCTGGTGAGATTTTTGGAACCAGACAGTCAGGGCTTCCAGAGTTCCAAGTGGCTGATATTATCGAGGATTTTCCGATTTTAGAAGAAGCTAGAAAAGTTGCTAGTTACATTAGTTCTATTGAAGGCTGGCAAGAGGATCCAGAGTGGCGCATGATTGCCCTTCATCTGGAAAAGAAAGAACATCTGGATTAAGCTTTCTCTAAGGAAAACTTAAGCTATTTTTCAGGTTTTGCCCTTATACTAGAGTCATCAAAAAGAAATGAGGACTCTCACATGACAGTAACGATTAAAGTAAATTACCAAACCACTTTCCAAAAGAAAGAAGCAACAAAATAAGATTGAACAGGAGAAAAAGGGCGGAAATGCTCTTTTTTCGTTTCTAAAACTACTTTCAGTCAATAGGCTTGAAGGAAGAAAAGCTAAATTCACTTTCTATTTACCCTTCTTTCTTGCATTGCTTTCTTAGATGTGCTACAGTGGTGCTAGCGATTACAAAACAAAAGGAGCATGCTATGAAAAATCCAGCTTTGTTAGAAGAAATGAAGATCTATCTAGGAAGGGACGAGATTCCAGAAGACGTTGATGCTTTCTGGGATGAGGAAGTGAAAAAAGTTTCCACGCTTCCAGCCTACCAGTTGGAGGAAATAAATTTCCACATTTCTCAAGTCAAGTGCTATGAGCTAACCTTTGAAGGAAGCAAGCAAGGCAAGGTCTATGCACGAGTTGTTCTTCCAAAGAGTGAGGAGAAGGTTCCGTTAATCTTCCATTTCCATGGTTATATGGGACGTGGTTGGGATTGGGCCGACATGCTGGCTTTCACCGTAGCTGGTTACGGTGTTGTTTCCATGGATGTTAGAGGCCAGTCGGGCTATTCACAAGACGGTTTGCGCTCTCCTCTTGGAAATACCGTTAAGGGACATATCATCCGTGGTGCTGTGGAAGGTCGGGACCACCTCTGTTATAAGGATGTTTATCTGGAAATTTACCAGTTGGTTGAAATTATTGCTAGTCTGCCTCAGGTAGATGAGAAGCGACTTTCCAGCTATGGTGCCTCGCAAGGAGGGGCTCTAGCTCTAGTTGCAGCAGCGCTCAATCCTCGAATTCAGAAAACAGTTGCCATTTATCCCTTCTTGTCAGACTTCAGACGGGTGATTGAGATTGGTAATACTAGCGAGGCTTACGACGAACTTTTCCGTTATTTCAAGTTTCACGACCCCTTCCATGAAACAGAGGAGGAAATCATGGCGACCCTTGCCTATATCGATGTCAAAAATCTTGCCCATCGTATCCAAGGTGAGGTTAAGATGATTACGGGCTTGGACGACGATGTTTACTATCCCATTACCCAGTTTGCGATTTATAATCGTCTGACCTGCGATAAAACCTATCGCATCATGCCTGAGTATGCTCACGAAGCCATGAATGTATTTGTCAATGACCAAGTCTACAACTGGCTCTGTGGGAGTGAGATTCCTTTCAAATATCTAAAATAAGGAGTCGACTCTAAGCACAAAATCTTAAAAATTACAAACACGCATAGTATCAGGGGATTAAGAAAACTTGATACTATGCGTTTTATCATGGAAATATAGTAAAATGAAACAAGAACAGGACAAATCGATCAGGACAGTCAAATCGATTTCTAACAATGTTTTAGAAGTAGATGTGTACTATTCTAGTTTCAATCTATTATATTTATAGAATTTTTTGTTGCTAGATTTGTCAAATTGCTTAAAATAATTTTTTTCAGAAAGCAAAAGCCGATACCTATCGAGTAGGGTAGTTCTTGCTATCGTCAGGCTTGTCTGTAGGTGTTAATACTTTTCAAAAATCTCTTCAAACCACGTCAGCTTCGCCTTGCCGTATATATATGTTACTGACTTCGTCAGTTCTATCTGCCACCTCAAAACGGTGTTTTGAGCTGACTTCGT
>ERZ1023220.9-NODE-9-length-97880-cov-194.904462_pt1 | contig 97880 bp, 88 predicted proteins | sample MGYA00380449_ERZ1023220 | MGnify/ENA primary metagenome ERZ1023220 (study PRJEB33173, sample SAMEA4830396) | metagenome | study: EMG produced TPA metagenomics assembly of the PRJEB25223 data set... | reverse complement strand
CTCAAGCTTCTATCTGTGCGGGAACTCTTGCCCTTATGGCTGGTGGTGTGCCAATCAAGGCGCCAGTAGCTGGTATTGCTATGGGACTTATCTCAGATGGAAATAACTACACAGTATTGACAGATATCCAAGGTTTGGAAGATCACTTTGGAGATATGGACTTCAAGGTTGCAGGTACTCGTGATGGGATTACAGCCCTTCAAATGGATATCAAGATTCAAGGGATTACTGCAGAAATCTTGACGGAGGCTCTTGCTCAAGCCAAGAAAGCGCGTTTTGAAATCCTTGATGTCATTGAAGCAACCATTCCAGAAGTTCGTCTAGAATTGGCTCCAACTGCTCCGAAAATTGATACGATCAAGATTGATGTGGACAAGATTAAGATTGTCATCGGTAAGGGTGGAGAAACCATCGACAAGATTATCGCTGAAACAGGTGTTAAGATTGATATAGACGAAGAAGGAAATGTGTCTATCTACTCTAGTGACCAAGATGCTATTAACCGTGCCAAAGAAATTATTGCTGGTTTGGTTCGTGAAGCCAAAGTGGATGAAGCTTACCGTGCTAAAGTCGTTCGTATCGAGAAATTTGGTGCCTTTGTTAACCTCTTTGATAAGACAGATGCCCTTGTTCATATCTCTGAGATGGCTTGGACTCGTACCAATCGTGTAGAGGATTTGGTAGAAATCGGGGATGAAGTTGATGTTAAGGTTATCAAGATTGATGAAAAAGGCCGTATCGATGCCTCTATGAAGGCTCTTCTACCTCGTCCGCCAAAACCTGAGCATGATGAAAAAGGTGAAAAGTCTGAGCGCCCTCACCGCCCACGTCATCACAAGGATCACAAACCTAAGAAAGAATTTACAGAAACACCAAAAGATTCAGAGTAAGAAAAGGAGAAATGTATGGGGTGGTGGCGCGAAACCATTGATATCGTAAAAGAAAATGATCCAGCGGCCCGCACCACTTTGGAGGTTTTGCTGACTTATCCAGGTGTCAAGGCCTTGGCGGCCCACCGTCTCTCGCATTTTCTCTGGAAGTACGACTTCAAACTCTTAGCTCGTATGCACAGTCAGTTTTGGCGCTTTTGGACTCAGATTGAGATTCATCCAGGAGCCCAGATTGATTCAGGTGTCTTTATTGACCATGGTTCTGGTCTGGTGATTGGAGAGACAGCGATTGTTGAAAAAGGCGTTCTTCTCTATCACGGAGTGACTCTCGGGGGAACAGGGAAAGACTGTGGCAAACGCCATCCGACTGTACGAAAGGGAGCCCTCATATCAGCCCATGCCCAAGTTATCGGGCCTGTGGAAATTGGTGAAAATGCCAAGGTCGGTGCTGCAGCAGTTGTCGTAGCAGATGTACCTAGTGATGTGACGGTTGTCGGTATTCCGGCCAAGATTGTCCGTCTTCATGGTAAGAAAGATGAGCCTGTCATTCACGAAGTCGAAGAAAAACGGGAGTATTATGTCAATAAACTCGAGCAGGCTAAAGATGCCAGTCACAGATCGTCTGGTTTGTAGAGGATACCTATATGATTCAAGCAAGAAACAAGTTAAGCCAAGAAGAGCTATCTGAGGTGAAAAAAGTAATTAACTGTTGCCAAAACTATGACGGTACCTATCGCGATCCCTATCTCTCTAACATGCTTAATTTTGACCCAAACATGCCCGCCTTTTTCCTTTATTATGAAAAAGGCAAACTTGTTGGTTTATTAACTGTCTATGCAGATGACCAAGATGTAGAAGTGACGATACTGGTTCATCCAGGTCATCGCCGTCAGGGGATTGCGCGTGCATTGTTTACTAGTTTTGAGAGAGAAACAGCTTCTTTCCCCATTCGGTCAGTCACTTTTCAGACAGAACGTATTTTTTTAGAGAATCATCCTGACTTTGCCAGTAACTGGGGACTAATCGAGGATGAAGAGACAGAAACTTGGTTAGGTAAGGATAGAAGACCTTATCCGTTAGCAAATGTTTCCCATCTTGAAATTTTGTTAGCAGATAGTTTGTATCAGGATCAAATTAGTCAATTAAAATTTCAGGCATTTTCAGAGGGACATGAATCGAGAGAAGTTGTGGATAGATATGTCGCTGAAGCTCTGAAGGATCCAGAAAGCCGACTATATATTTTGTTAAAAGACGGTCAGGTTATTGGGACTTGCACGGTAGATTTATCGACTAATACGAATTACTTCTACGGTTTAGCAATATCGGAACCTGAACGTGGGAAAGGCTATGGAAGCTACTTAGCAAAATCCCTCGTCAACCAACTAATTGAGCAAAATGACAAGGAATTTCAGATTGCAGTGGAAGATAGCAATGTAGGTGCCAAGCGCTTGTATGAAAAAATTGGCTTTGTCAAACAGACTCAGGTGGTTTATCTGAATGAGAAAGGAGCAAGGGATTCCGAAGTGTAGAGATATTCGGACTGAAATTTACTTGAACTTTTAGTGATGAAACTAATTGTTCTTGGATTTCAGCTTTCTTGATTATGATTTATGATTAAAATCTATGACACCATGTCTCGTGATTTGCGAGAATTTGTCCCGATTGAGGACGGCAAGATCAAGATGTATGTTTGTGGGCCAACGGTGTACAACTATATCCACGTGGGAAACGCCCGTTCGACGGTAGCTTTTGATACGATTCGTCGCTATTTTGAGTACCGTGGGTATAAGGTTGCCTATATTTCCAATTTTACAGATGTGGATGATAAGATTATCAACCGTGCCAGGGAAGAAGGTGTCACGCCTCAGGAGGTTGCGGATAAGTACATCGCTGCCTTTCGTGAGGATGTGGCGGCCTTGGGCGTGAAACCTGCGACTCGCCATCCGCGTGTAGTGGAGTTTATGGCAGACATCATCCGTTTTGTGGAAGACTTGATCGAGAAAGACTTTGCCTATGAGAGTCAAGGGGATGTCTATTTCCGTGTAGAAAAATCCCACAACTATGCTAAATTGGCTAATAAAACCTTGGAAGATTTGGAGCTAGGTGCTTCAGGTCGTACCGATGAAGAAACGGCTCGTAAGGAAAATCCTGTAGACTTTGCTCTATGGAAATCTTCCAAACCAGGTGAGATTTCTTGGGATAGTCCTTGGGGACCTGGACGTCCGGGTTGGCATATTGAGTGTTCAGTCATGTCGACAGAGATTTTAGGTGATACCATTGATATCCACGGTGGTGGAGCTGACCTAGAGTTTCCACACCACACCAATGAAATTGCTCAGTCTGAAGCTAAAACAGGCAAGGCTTTTGCTAACTACTGGATGCACAATGGCTTTGTCAATATCGACAATGTCAAAATGTCTAAGTCCTTGGGTAACTTCATTACGGTACACGATGCCCTTAAAACTCTTGATGGGCAAGTACTTCGTTTCTTCTTTGCGACCCAGCACTACCGTAAGCCTATCAACTTCACGGAAAAGGCAGTTCGCGATGCCGAGACCAATCTCAAGTATCTGAAGAATACTTACGAACAACCATTTACAGGAAACGTGGATGCCCAAGAGTTACAAAACTTTAAAGATAAGTTTGTAGCAGCTATGGATGAAGATTTTAATGCTGCCAACGGTATCACAGTTGTCTTTGAAATGGCCAAATGGATCAACTCAGGGAACTATGATGCAAGTGTCAAGCAAGCTCTTGCAGATATGTTAGAAATTTTTGGAATTGTCTTTGTTGAGGAAGTTTTGGATGCAGAGATTGAAGACTTGATTCAAAAACGCCAAGAGGCGCGTGCCAATCGAGACTTTGAGACAGCAGACCAAATCCGTGACCAATTGGTTACTCAAGGAATTAAGCTCCTTGATACCAAGGATGGAGTGAGGTGGACACGTGATTGATGTCAATCTCATTAACGGGATTGCGCTAGCCTTTGAGGGGGATGCGGTGTATTCTATGTATATTCGCCGTCACCTCATCCTCAAAGGTATGACCAAACCCAATAAACTCCATCAAGAAGCAACCAAGTATGTGTCAGCCAAGGCTCAGGCTCGCCTGATTGCTCTCATGTTGGAGGAGCAGGTCCTAACGGAAAAAGAAGAAGAAATCTACAAACGTGGCCGCAATACCAATAGCCACACAAAGGCTAAAAATGCAGATGTCGTGACTTATCGTATGTCCACGGGATTTGAAGCGGTTATGGGCTATCTCCATATGACTGAGAATCTGGAACGTCTTGAGAGTTTGGTTTCATGGTGCATCCAAAAAGTGGAGGGCTAGAACATGAGGGAAAAAGAACTACAAGACTGGTTTCCTGAGGCTCGGATTTCAGACCAACCAGTAGAGAAAGAGGGCTATCTCACGCTCCCTTTAGCTTCTCAGCAGTGGATTTTGCTGGAGGAAGCTGGGCTCAGCGAGCGTGAAAAGCAGTTGGTTGCCCTTTTGACCCAGCAGGAGCAGGCTCGTTCGCTAAACCCTTGGTATTCCTATCTGGTTGAAGGCAAGGGACAGGCACCGCAAGTTTTTAAAAAGATTCAGTTGGTTTATTGCCATCTTTCTTATTTTCAGCAGGAAAATCTGGCTTCTTGGCTAGATATGATGCGGACTCTTTTTCCGAATTGTCAGACAGTGCTACAGGTCGGATCTCAGGATTATGTTTTCGTGCTTCAACAAGACAAATACACTTCTGTAAGAGATATTTTAAGTGATACGATTGAAGCGGTTGAGTATGACTTTGGACTTCGTCTTTCTATCATGTTGGGTCAGGTTTGGTCTCAGACGGGACATCAAGCCCTATCAGACTTAATCAAAGCTGAGCGGGATTTGTTCAAGACATGGTGGCGTCAGGGTCACCAAGGTGTTCATACTTTTTCTCAGCTCTATCTTTGGAGTATGGGAGAAAGACTCGTGGACTTGAAGCCAATCAAGGAATGTCTACACCAGATGATTTTGGATCAAGATCAGATTCAGGAAATCATTCTCTCTCTTTGGGAAAATAGTGCTGTTCTCACTAAAACAGCTCAGCAACTCTATCTGCACCGCAATTCTCTCCAATACAAGATTGATAAATGGGAAGAGTTGACAGGGCTTCAGTTGAAAGAGTTGACCGACCTGACCTTGTGTTATCAATTGATTTTAGGTTCTTTGTCAACTATAGTTGGTTTGTAAAGAAGTTAATATTTGGAGAAGAGGATGGCCATCTTCTCCATTTTTATGTGCAGAGTTATAGTGGCTTGATGCTGGGAAAGTACACTGTGACTGCTAAAACATTCCTAGAAGTTGCTTTGATTTCCCTAATCTATTTATGCAAATTTTATGTTATTTTACTATAACAGTTGTTGCTAAGCCAAATAATAGTGGGGAAGTTCATTTAGACGTAAGCATTGAAGATAATCAGGGAGGTAGTGGGCATAATTTCAGTTCTGTCTCAAGTAGCTCACAAACAGCTAAATATGAAGAAACTGGTTATAATAACAATTCATCATTATATACAACGATTGATAAAACGTCTGATGCAACAGCTCTTTTGAAATTAAAGTTGAATAATGTTGATAATCAACCTGCTACTGAAGTTCCTAGTTCAGGAATTACTGTAAAATTAAATGCTAAAGATAATGCTGGAAACTGGACAAGTGCTTCGAATAAAAAAGAAGTAACAGTAAAAATTGTTTCTGCTAAACCGACATATCCAGACAAAATTTTAGTGAAAAATCCTGATAATATAAAAGATACAGAAAAAAATGCCATTATTGAAAAATTGAAAGAGGCAAATAAAAATCATCCAGCAGGAGCTCCAACCTTTGCTAAAGGTGAAGGAGAGCATGCAAATGATATTGTAGCAACTTATTCAGATGGTACAACTTATTATGTACCGTTAAATGATGTGACAAAATATGCGAGGTAGTGGCTGTACCACTCACTTATTCACCTCCCCGTGATTTGTAGTAGTGATAGGCTTTCTCACTATTATTATAAAACAAAATAAAGATCACAACACTTTTTCATTCTGTGTTGTGCCTTGAGTGAAACGAAAGGAATGAATTATAAATATGAAAAGTATAGTCACTAGCATAGATGAGCGCTTGCGTACTCGCCTACGAGTGATTATCTGGAAGCAATGGAAGAAGAAATCGAGACGATTATGGGGATTGCTTAAGTTAGGGGTTCCTAAATGGATAGCAGATAAGGTATCTGGCTGGGGCGACCACTATCAATTATATTAAAATGAAATAAGAATAGGACGAATCAATCAGGACAGTCAAATCGATTTCTAACAATATTTTAGAAGTAGAGGTGTACTATTCTAGTTTCAATCTACTATAGTAGCTCAGAAGTCGGTACTTAAACGTGCTATATCAAAACCAGTCCTTGAAAAACGTGGACTGGTTTCGTGTTTGGATTATTACCTTGAACGACATGCGTTAAAAGTTAGTTGAACCGCCGTATGCCGAACGGCACGTACGGTGGTATGAGAGGGGCTAGAGATTATCCCCTACTCGATATTTTTTTTTCGTATTTCATAAACATTTCATATTTGGGTTTTATAATAGTCTTACAAATATGGAGGTGACAAATGAATCCAATCCAAAGATCTTGGGCTTATGTCAGCAGAAAGCGACTGAGAAGTTTTATTTTATTTCTGATTTTATTGGTCTTATTGGCCGGAATTTCAGCCTGTTTGACTCTGATGAAGTCCAACAAAACAGTAGAAAGCAATCTTTATAAATCACTCAATACATCTTTTTCTATTAAGAAGATAGAGAATGGTCAGACATTCAAGTTGTCAGACCTAGCATCTGTAAGCAAGATTAAGGGGCTGGAAAATGTCTCTCCTGAACTTGAGACGGTCGCAAAACTAAAAGACAAGGAAGCAGTGACTGGCGAGCAGAGCGTGGAGCGTGATGATTTATCAGCTGCAGACAATAACTTGGTTAGCTTAACGGCTCTTGAGGATTCATCCAAGGATGTAACCTTTACCAGTTCGGCTTTCAATCTAAAAGAAGGGCGACACCTTCAAAAAGGGGATTCCAAGAAAATCCTTATCCACGAAGAATTGGCTAAGAAGAACGGTCTTTCACTTCATGACAAGATTGGCTTGGATGCTGGTCAGTCTGAATCTGGAAAAGGACAAACAGTAGAGTTTGAGATTATCGGCATCTTTTCTGGTAAAAAACAAGAGAAATTCACAGGCTTGTCTTCTGACTTCAGTGAAAATCAAGTCTTTACAGACTATGAAAGTAGCCAAACCCTTTTGGGCAATAGTGAAGCTCAAGTCAGTGCAGCACGCTTCTATGTAGAAAATCCTAAGGAAATGGACGGACTCATGAAGCAGGTAGAAAACTTGGCCTTGGAAAATCAAGGCTACCAAGTCGAAAAGGAAAACAAGGCTTTTGAACAAATCAAAGACTCAGTTGCAACTTTCCAAACCTTCCTGACCATCTTCCTTTATGGGATGTTGATAGCAGGAGCTGGAGCCTTAATTCTGGTTTTGTCTCTCTGGTTGAGAGAACGGGTCTATGAAGTGGGGATTTTACTTGCACTTGGAAAAGGCAAGAGCTCGATCTTCCTACAATTCTGTTTAGAGGTAGTTTTGGTATCTCTTGGAGCTTTGCTTCCAGCATTTGTTGCAGGAAACGGAATCACAACTTACCTACTCCAAACTCTACTAGCAAGTGGAGATCAGGTAAGCTTACAAGATACACTAGCCAAAGCAAGCAGTTTATCAACTAGCATCTTATCTTTTGCAGAATCCTATGTTTTTCTAGTTCTGCTTAGTTGCTTATCTGTAGCCCTTTGTTTCCTATTCTTATTTAGAAAATCACCGAAAGAAATTTTATCATCTATTAGTTAAGAAGGAGAAATCATGACTTTATTACAATTACAAGATGTTACCTACCGTTATAAGAATACTGCTGAAGCAGTCCTATATCAGATCAATTATAATTTTGAACCCGGAAAATTTTACAGTATTATTGGGGAGTCAGGAGCAGGAAAATCCACACTCTTGTCCCTACTTGCTGGTCTAGATAGTCCTGTTGAAGGTTCTATCCTTTTTCAAGGAGAGGATATTCGTAAGAAGGGCTATTCTTACCATCGCATGCACCATATTTCCCTGGTCTTTCAAAATTATAACTTGATAGATTATCTTTCTCCGCTGGAAAATATCCAATTGGTCAACAAAAAGGCAAGCAAGAATACACTTCTTGAGCTTGGTTTGGATGAAAGCCAGATTAAGCGGAATGTTCTCCAGTTATCAGGTGGTCAACAGCAACGTGTTGCCATTGCTCGCAGTTTGGTCTCAGAAGCTCCAGTTATTCTAGCTGATGAGCCAACAGGAAATCTGGATCCTAAAACTGCTGGAGATATTGTCGAACTACTCAAATCACTTGCCCAGAAAACAGGTAAATGTGTGATTGTCGTAACTCACAGTAAAGAAGTGGCACAAGCGTCAGATATTACACTTGAATTAAAGGATAAGAAACTGACTGAAACGCGCAATACTAGTAAATAATTTGAGCTTATTTTGATAGAATGATTAAAACAAAATCTAGAAAGGGAATCTATGTTACACAACGCATTTGCCTATGTTACAAGGAAGTTTTTCAAATCGATTGTCATCTTCCTGATTATTCTCCTTATGGCGAGCTTGAGTTTGGTCGGCTTGTCAATCAAGGGAGCTACTGCCAAGGCTTCTCAGGAGACCTTTAAAAATATCACCAATAGCTTCTCCATGCAAATCAATCGTCGCGTCAACCAAGGAACGCCTCGTGGTGCTGGGAATATCAAGGGTGAAGACATCAAAAAAATCACCGAAAACAAGGCCATTGAGTCTTATGTCAAACGTATCAACGCTATCGGAGATTTGACTGGATATGACCTGATTGAAACGCCAGAAACCAAGAAGAATCTCACTGCTGATCGTGCCAAACGTTTTGGAAGTAGCTTGATGATTACAGGTGTCAATGACTCCTCTAAAGAAGACAAGTTTGTCTCTGGTTCTTATAAACTAGTCGAAGGAGAGCACTTAACCAACGACGACAAGGATAAAATCCTCTTGCACAAGGACTTGGCAGCCAAACACGGCTGGAAAGTAGGGGACAAGGTTAAACTGGACTCTAATATCTACGATGCAGATAATGAAAAAGGAGCCAAGGAAACAGTTGAAGTGACAATCAAGGGACTCTTTGATGGTCATAATAAGTCAGCAGTAACCTACTCACAAGAACTTTACGAAAACACAGCTATTACAGACATTCACACTGCTGCAAAACTTTATGGATACACAGAAGACACAGCCATTTATGGGGACGCAACCTTCTTTGTAACAGCAGACAAGAACTTGGATGATGTTATGAAAGAGTTGAATGGCATCAGTGGTATCAACTGGAAGAGCTACACACTCGTCAAGAGCTCCTCTAACTACCCAGCTCTTGAGCAATCTATCTCTGGTATGTACAAGATGGCCAACCTCCTCTTCTGGGGTAGCTTGAGCTTCTCAGTCCTTCTCCTTGCCCTCTTGCTCAGTCTTTGGATCAATGCCCGTCGCAAGGAAGTGGGAATCCTCCTCTCTATTGGTCTCAAGCAGGCAAGTATCTTGGGTCAATTCATCACCGAATCTATCTTGATTGCTATCCCTGCTCTAGTTTCTGCTTACTTCCTAGCTAATTACACTGCCCGTGCAATTGGAAACACTGTCCTTGCCAATGTGACTTCAGGTGTTGCCAAACAGGCTAGTAAGGCGGCTCAAGCCTCTAACCTTGGTGGTGGTGCAGAAGTAGATGGCTTTAGCAAGACCTTGTCGAGCCTAGACATTTCTATTCAGACATCAGACTTTATCATCATTTTTGTCCTTGCCTTGGTTCTAGTGGTTCTCGTTATGGCGCTTGCTTCAAGCAATCTCCTTAGAAAACAACCAAAAGAGCTCTTGCTGGATGGTGAATAAATTTGAAAAAATGAGTCTGGAATAAAGATTGCATCTTGTGTTTCTATTCAAGAATAGTGGATAGGAATGGCTATTTAACAATTCAAAATAAATCCGAAAGCAGTGGTGAAAATCATTGCTTTCAGTTGTTTTCTTTGTACTTTATTGCTTAAATATAATATACTAAAGCTATGGAATTTATGAGAAAGGAATTTCACAACGTTTTATCTAGTGATCAGTTACTTACAGACAAAAGGCCAGCAAGAGACTATAATAGAAAATAGAGTAGGTATTTATTCTAAGAAAAATAAAAAATAGAGAGCAGTTAAAGTATGAAAATTTTAATTGTAGAAGATGAAGAGATGATCCGTGAGGGGGTCAGTGATTATTTGACGGATTGTGGCTATGAAACTATTGAGGCAGCGGACGGTCAGGAAGCTCTGGAGCAATTTTCTAGCTATGAGGTGGCCCTGGTTTTACTGGATATCCAGATGCCCAAGCTTAACGGCTTAGAAGTTCTAGCTGAGATTCGTAAAACCAGTCAGGTTCCTGTCTTGATGTTGACAGCTTTTCAGGATGAGGAATACAAGATGAGTGCCTTTGCCTCTTTGGCAGATGGCTATCTGGAAAAACCTTTCTCCCTCTCCCTCTTAAAAGTGAGGGTGGACGCGATTTTCAAGCGCTACTACGATACAGGACGAATCTTTTCTTACAAGGATACCAAGGTGGACTTTGAAAGCTACAGTGCAAGCCTCGCAGGTCAAGAAGTGCCTATCAATGCCAAAGAGTTGGAAATTCTGGACTATCTAGTGAAAAATGAAGGCCGGGCCTTGACTCGGTCTCAGATTATCGATGCCGTCTGGAAAGCGACAGATGAGGTTCCCTTTGACCGTGTTATTGATGTTTATATCAAGGAATTGCGGAAAAAGCTAGACTTGGATTGTATCCTCACTGTGCGCAATGTTGGTTATAAATTGGAGCGAAAATGAAACGAACAGGTTTATTTGCAAAGATATTTATCTATACCTTCTCGATATTTAGTGTTCTGGTTATCTGCCTTCATTTAGCTATTTATTTTCTTTTTCCTTCGACTTATCTGAGTCATCGTCAGGAAACCATTGGTCAAAAGGCAACAGCCATTGCCCAGTCCCTAGAAGGGAAAGATAGGCAGAGTATCGAGCAAGTGTTAGACTTGTATTCCCAGACTAGTGATATCAAGGGGACCGTCAAAGGTGAGATGACCGAGGACAAGTTAGAAGTCAAGGACAGTCTTCCTCTGGACACAGACCGCCAGACAACCTCTCTCTTTATTGAGGAGCGCGAGGTGAAAACGCAAGACGGTGGTACTATGATTCTCCAGTTTCTAGCTTCCATGGATTTACAAAAGGAAGCAGAGCAAATCAGTCTCCAGTTTCTTCCCTATACCTTGCTGGCCTCCTTTCTGATTTCCCTCTTGGTGGCCTACATCTACGCTCGGACTATTGTTGCACCGATTTTGGAAATCAAGCGGGTGACCCGTCGGATGATGGACCTGGATTCCCAAGTGCGATTGCGCGTGGATTCTAAGGATGAGATAGGTAATCTCAAGGAACAAATCAATAGCCTCTACCAGCATCTCTTGACTGTTATTGCGGACTTGCATGAAAAGAATGAAGCCATTCTCCAGCTGGAGAAGATGAAGGTCGAATTCCTACGAGGAGCTTCTCATGAATTGAAAACACCGCTGGCTAGTTTGAAAATCCTAATCGAAAATATGAGAGAGAATATCGGTCGTTATAAGGATAGAGACCAGTATCTGGGAGTTGCCTTGGGGATTGTGGATGAACTCAATCACCATGTTCTGCAGATACTTTCCCTCTCTTCTGTGCAGGAATTGCGAGATGATAGGGAAACAATTGACCTCCTCCAGATGACGCAAAATCTGGTCAAAGATTATGCCTTGCTAGCCAAGGAAAGAGAGCTCCAGATAGACAATAGTTTGACCCATCAGCAGGCTTATCTAAACCCATCAGTTATGAAGTTGATTCTTTCTAATCTCATCAGCAATGCCATTAAGCACTCTGTTCCAGGTGGCTTAGTTCGAATTGGAGAAAGAGAAGGAGAACTTTTTATCGAAAATAGCTGTAGCTCAGAGGAACAAGAAAAACTAGCCCAGTCTTTTTCTGACAATGCTAGTCGCAAGGTCAAGGGGTCTGGTATGGGGCTCTTTGTGGTTAAGAGTCTATTAGAACATGAAAAATTAGCTTATCGTTTCGAGATGGAGGAGAATCGTTTAACCTTCTTTATAGCTTTTCCAAAAGTCGCCCAAGACTAGGGAGAGAAAGGGTTTACATAGATGGAGTTAGAAGAAAATCAATCGAAACTGCGGGAAAAACTAGATTTTTTTGGCAAAAAGTGATAAAATGAACAATGTAAATGGGATGACCCATAAAAATATACAGGAGGCCTGATAAAATGGCAATCGTTTCAGCAGAAAAATTTGTCCAAGCAGCCCGTGACAACGGTTATGCAGTTGGTGGATTTAACACAAACAACCTTGAGTGGACTCAAGCTATCTTGCGCGCAGCAGAAGCTAAAAAAGCTCCAGTTTTGATCCAAACTTCAATGGGTGCTGCTAAATACATGGGTGGTTACAAAGTTGCTCGCAACTTGATCGCTAACCTTGTTGAATCAATGGGTATCACTGTACCAGTAGCTATCCACCTTGACCACGGTCACTACGAAGATGCACTTGAGTGTATCGAAGTTGGTTATACTTCAATCATGTTTGACGGTTCACACCTTCCAGTTGAAGAAAACCTTAAATTGGCTAAAGAAGTTGTTGAAAAAGCACACGCTAAAGGTATCTCAGTAGAAGCTGAAGTTGGTACTATCGGTGGTGAAGAAGACGGAATCATCGGTAAAGGTGAATTGGCTCCAATCGAAGACGCTAAAGCAATGGTTGAAACTGGTATCGACTTCTTGGCAGCTGGTATCGGTAACATCCACGGTCCTTACCCAGTAAACTGGGAAGGTCTTGACCTTGACCACTTGCAAAAATTGACAGAAGCTCTTCCAGGATTCCCAATCGTATTGCACGGTGGATCAGGTATTCCTGATGAGCAAATCCAAGCAGCTATCAAACTTGGTGTTGCCAAAGTTAACGTTAACACAGAATGCCAAATCGCATTCGCTAACGCAACTCGTAAATTTGCTCGTGACTACGAAGCAAACGAAGCAGAATACGATAAGAAAAAACTCTTCGACCCACGTAAATTCTTGGCTGACGGTGTAAAAGCTATCCAAGCATCGGTTGAAGAACGTATCGACGTATTCGGTTCAGAAGGTAAAGCATAATCTAGCTGAATAATACAGATAAAACCTGCCTGTGAGGGTGGGTTTTTTGATTTCAAGCTACTCGTTTTAGTATAGTAAACTGAATCTAGACTAGCACAATGCTGCTTCTATAGCGTTTTGAAACTAGAACAGGACAATATAACTGCTAAAAGATTTCTATAAATTCATTTGATTTTCCTAATCAATTTGTTCGTATCCTATTTCACTCTACTATAAAATATTCTTATCAATTGATTTGAATGCCAAAATTCCATCGTTCCGGTCTTATTTCATTTGGCTATAAAAAACTCTCCTGGGAAATCCCAGGAGAGTATGAGTACTTATTTGAACTTGAATCCTTCGTAAATAAGCTCCGTTTTTGGATTTTGTTTCTTAATCTGTTTGGCAAGTGCCTTCATCATAGAAATAGGACCACACATATAGACGGTTGCATGTTCGGGCACTTCTTTTTGTTCAAAATTAAGATAGCCGTCTTTCGTACTGTCGATTAGATGGAGTTCAAAATTAGGATTTTTCTGAGCATAGTCACGGAGTAAATCAAGGTAGACTGCATTTTCTTCTCCACGGAAGCTATAGTAGAAGTGAACCCGTTTATCTAAAATAGGATGTTCACGGATGTAAGAGATGAAGGGGGTGATCCCAATACCTCCAGCAATCCAAACCTGATTTTCTCGTCCTTCTTCTATGATCATGTGTCCGTAAGCTCTGTCTAGGGTTACTTTGCTGCCGGCTTGAAGATTATCATAGATATTATTGGTATGGTCGCCTGAATTTTTAACAGTAAAGTAAAGAGTTTGACCATGACCTCCTGAGATAGAAAAGGGATGCGGAGCACTTTCAAAGCCTTCTTGGAAAATCTTTAGAAAGGCAAATTGTCCTGATTGATAGTTGAAAGGTCTGCTAAGATGGATTTGAATTTCTCTAGTATCGTGATTTAAGCGTTTGAGATGGGTAATTTTCCCCAGATAGGGGAAGGAAATCTTTTGATATAGAAAAATGATATAAAAACCAGCTAGTAAGCCTAAAAGGGCATAGCTACCAACAAGAAAACTTAGAAGATTAAATGTAAGGAGACGATTGCCCATTATCATGTAGATGTGAAAGAGTCCTAAAATATAGGCTAGGTAAACCAGGCGGTGAATCCATCGCCAAGCTTCGTATTGGATGTATTTGCCTAAATAGGCGACAAGGATGATGCTGGCAAAGATATAGATGGCAAGATTGCCAAACTGAGCAGCTAAGCGAGAGCCCCACAAACCGCCCATACTAAAGTTATGAAAGATTAGTAGGATGATGGAGAGAAAGGCTGTGAATTTGTGGACGGTGTAGACTTTCTCCAAACCGTGAAACCAGCTTTCTAGTAGTGGGAGACGAGTGGCTAGGATAAAAGTCAGAGATAGGCTTGTTAAAGCTAGTCCTGGAATCATGAATTGGGGAGAAGTGTTCATCCAAGTCAAAAGAGTCAAGATAAAACTAGCTATGATAAAGAGTAGTCCTTTGACTGATTTCATAGAAAATTCCATTTCATTTAGATTTCGATTTGTTGTAAATAAATTTGTTACATTTTATCATAGAAAATGTATGGTGTCAAATTGAGGTCTATAAATATCTACTCTCATCAAAAAACTCTCCAATTGAACTGGAGAGTGGCTGTTTATACTCAATGAAAATCAAAGAGCAAACTAGGAAGCTAGCCCGCAGGCTGCTCAAAACACCGTTTTGAGGTTGTGGATAGAACTGACGAAGTCAGTAACATATATACGGCAAGGTGAAGCTGACGTGGTTTGAAGAGATTTTCGAAGAGTATTATTCTGCAGCTTGTTGCCAACGTTTGGCTAGCATATGAGACAGGCTAGAAATTGCTAGGTTAAAGCTGAAGTAGATGAGGGCAATCAGGATGTAAAGACTGAAGACCTGCTCTGGTTCGAAATAACGGCCCATGAGAATTTGGCTGGCTCCAAAGAGTTCTTGTAGGGCGATAACAAAGTAGAGGAGACTGGTATCCTTAATCACGGGAACAAACTGAGAAATGATGGCTGGTAGCATTTTGCGGATGGCTTGTGGGAGAATGATGTAGTAGAGGATTTGGGCTGAGGTGAAGCCTTGTGACATTCCTGCTTCGTATTGTCCCTTGTCTACGGCATTGAGACCGCCTCGAATAATCTCAGCCAAGGCTGCTGATGTAAAGAGAGTAAAGGCTGTAATACCTGCTGGTGTGGACTTCATTTTGAACACCAAAAAGATAGTAAAAATCCAGAGAAGGTTGGGAACGTTGCGCACAAACTCGATATAAATACTGGAAATAATGCGTAAGATAGGATTTTTGCCATTTCTCATGACAGCTAGCACCGTACCGATGATAGTAGAGAGGATGATGGCAATCAGAGAAATATAGAGGGTCAAGCCAAATCCTTTAAAGATAAAGACTAGGTTATCTGGGGTTAAAACTTCTAAAATAGATTCCATAGTAACCTCCTAAAGTGAATAGGCTTTTTTGTTGGCTTGCTCCATCTTGCGACCAAACTGGGCAACAGGGAAGCATAGGGCAAAGTAGAGAAGAGCAGCACCTAAAAAGGCTGGGATATAGTTTCCGTTGAGAGCCGACCAAGACTTAGTCACAAACATCAAGTCTACTCCAGAGATGATAGCTACAGTAGAGGTGTTCTTGATGAGGTTAACAATTTGGTTGGTCAATGGAGGGAGAATGATGCGGAAGGCCTGAGGCAAGGTAATCAAGCGCATGGCACTGATATAGGTAAAACCTTGCGACAAGGCGGCCTCCATCTGACCACTAGGAATAGACTGAATCCCTGAACGAATAACCTCAGCGATATAAGCGCCGTGATAGAGTCCCACGCAGAGAACGGCTGTCCAATAAATTGGAATCATGATGATATGGTCACTGATAAGAGGTAGGCCATAAAAAACAATAACAAACTGCACCAAGAGGGGAGTATTTTGGTAAAATTCAACAAAGATGCGAGCTAAAATGCGTAAAATTGGACGTTTACTGGTTGACATGGCACCAAAGAAGATTCCTAAGACCATGGCGAGGATAAAGGATCCAATCGCTAGGGCAAGAGTAAAGAGGAAACCATTGAAAAATTGTCCAAAATCCTGAAAATAGGCTGTCCAAGATGATAAATCTGTCATGGGGTGTCCTCCTTAATCTGCAGTATGGCTAGATGGTTTGAGCTTGTAACGGTCATAAAGTTTCTGCAAACTACCATCCTTGCTCCATTTAGTAACCAAGTTATCAAGATAGTCGTTGAGCTCTGTATTTGATTTCTTGGTAACAATACCGTAGTCAGATGGCTTGAAACTATCATCTAGTAGTGCTGTGCGTTTACTAGTGTAGCCAGACAGAATAGAGCGGTCAACGGAAAAGGCATCGATACGATGAGCGTGAAGGGAAGTAATCAATTCTGGGTAGGAACTAAGTTCGACAAATTTAAAGGTTAGACCTTTCTTTTTGCCCAGTTCAGTAATCAGGCATTGGGTGATGGAGCCTTGGGCGACTCCGATGGTTTTGCTGTTTAGGTCCTCAATCTTTTTGATTTTGGCAGATTTATTGACCAAAAATCCAGAAGCGTCTGTGTAGTAGGGACTGGTAAAGTTGTAGAGTTTTTTGCGTTCGTCCGTGATGGTAAAGGTCGCGATATCCATATCGACCTGTTCATTGTCTAGAAGGGGGCCGCGGGTTTGTGCTGTAACCGGCACATAGCGAATCTTGACCTTGAGTTCATCAGCTACCATCTTGGCCAAGTCGGTTTCGATACCAGAATAAGTACCGGTCTTGGGATCTTTGTAACCAAAATTGGGAACGTCTTGTTTGACACCGACAACCAGTTCGCCTCTTTTTTGAATGTCTGCGATACTAGTATCAGCCTGGACTGGTTTGGCAGCAGCAAGGCCGAAAAGGCTAATCAATAATGCTGATAAAAAGAATTTTTTTTTCATAGGCGCCTCCTTATTTGACTTTGTCACTTTCGTGGTTGATAATTTTGCTGAGGAATTGTTGGGCACGAGGTTTGCTTGGATTGTCAAAAAAGTTATCGACATCTGTCGTATCTACTAAAACTTCTCCGTCGGCCATAAAGATAATGCGGTCCGCAACCTCTCGAGCAAAGCCCATTTCGTGGGTAACGATGATCATGTTCATCCCATTATGCGCCAGTTTCTGCATAACTGCTAGAACATCTCCGATAGTCTCAGGATCAAGAGCAGATGTTGGTTCATCAAAGAGGAGGAGTTCCGGATGCATAGCAAGACCACGAGCGATGGCGATCCGCTGTTTTTGTCCACCAGATAGCATGGCGGGATAGGAATCTTTCTTGTCCCACATATTTACAAATTCCAGATATTTTTGGGCGGTTTTTTCAGCTTCTTTTTTATCAATTCCTAGAACTTTAATGGGCGCAAGTGTCATGTTTTCTAACACCGTTTTGTGTGGATAAAGGTTAAAATGTTGAAAAACCATGCCGACTTCCTTGCGAAGAGGTACCAAATCTTTCTGGCTGGCACCAGCAACTTGGTGCCCATTGACCAGGAGACTTCCTTTGTCAACAGCCTCTAAACCATTGATCGTACGGATAAGAGTGGACTTCCCAGAGCCAGAAGGTCCAAGCAGGACAACAACTTGTCCTTTTTCAAAACGGAGATTGATGTTGCGGAGTGCGTGGTAGTCTCCGTAATATTTTTCGACGTTTTTAAATTCTACTAAAGCCATGAGAGATCTCCTTTATGTTAGGTTTTATAACACGATTCTACAATAAAAGAATGTTCTTGTCAAACCATATCTGAAAAAATTCACTATAGTGAAATAAGAACAGGACAAATCGATCGGGACAGTCAAATCGATTTCTAACAATATTTTATAAGTAGAGGTGTACTATTCTAGTTTCAATATACTATAAAATGTTATAAAAAAGCAATCTGGATAGAGAAAACGTCTAAATCATGTTATAATGAAGCAATAGAATTCTTAGAAAGAGTGGATGTCTTTTTGATAACACCTACTTATGAATGGCAGTTTGCCCTGCAGGTAGAAGATGCGGATTTTACAAAGATAGCCAAGAAGGCTGGACTGGGTCCTGAGGTGGCTCGGTTATTGTTTGAGAGAGGGATTCAGGACCAAGAAAGTCTGAAGAAGTTTTTAGAACCTTCCTTGGAGGACTTACATGATGCTTATCTGCTCCATGATATGGACAAGGCAGTGGAGCGGATTCGTCAGGCTATTGAAGAAGGGGAAAATATTCTCGTTTATGGAGACTATGATGCGGATGGCATGACTTCGGCTTCTATTGTGAAGGAAAGTTTGGAACAACTTGGTGCGGAGTGCCGAGTTTACCTGCCAAATCGTTTTACCGATGGCTATGGCCCTAATGCTAGTGTTTATAAATACTTTATCGAGCAAGAAGGAATTTCCTTGATTGTGACGGTGGACAATGGGGTTGCTGGTCATGAGGCTATTGCATTGGCTCAGTCTATGGGAGTAGATGTCATTGTGACAGACCATCATTCCATACCTGAAACCCTGCCAGATGCTTATGCTATTGTCCATCCTGAACATCCAGATGCGGATTATCCTTTTAAATATTTGGCTGGTTGTGGAGTTGCTTTCAAGTTGGCTTGTGCCCTGTTAGAAGAAGTGCAAGTGGAATTGCTTGATTTGGTCGCTATTGGAACTATTGCAGATATGGTGAGTCTGACGGATGAAAATCGTATCTTAGTTCAATATGGTCTGGAAATGTTGGGTCATACCCAGCGCATTGGTCTGCAAGAAATGCTGGACATGGCTGGGATTGCTGCTAACGAAGTAACAGAAGAAACGGTTGGTTTCCAGATTGCTCCTCGTTTGAATGCCTTGGGTCGCTTGGATGATCCCAATCCTGCCATTGATTTGTTGACTGGATTTGATGATGAGGAAGCGCATGAGATTGCCCTTATGATTCACCAGAAAAACGAAGAGCGCAAGGAAATCGTTCAGTCTATCTATGAAGAAGCCAAGACCATGGTGGATCCTGAGAAGAAGGTTCAGGTCTTGGCCAAGGAAGGCTGGAATCCTGGGGTTCTAGGAATCGTGGCTGGTCGTTTATTGGAAGAATTGGGACAGACAGTCATTGTTCTTAATATAGAAGACGGTCGTGCCAAGGGCAGTGCTCGTAGTGTGGAAGCGGTCGATATTTTTGAAGCTCTGGATCCCTATCGAGACCTCTTCATCGCCTTTGGAGGTCATGCAGGTGCAGCGGGTATGACGCTGGAAGTTGAGCAACTCTCAGATTTATCTCAGATTTTGGAAGATTATGTTCGTGAAAAAGGTGCAGATGCTGGTGGCAAGAATAAGTTAAACCTAGATGAAGAGTTGGATTTGGAGGCACTTAGCTTGGAAACGGTCAAAAGTTTTGAACGTTTAGCTCCTTTTGGAATGGATAATCAGAAACCTATTTTTTATATCAAGAATTTTCAGGTCGAAAGTGCTCGTACTATGGGGGCAGGTAATGCCCATCTAAAGCTGAAAATTTCCAAGGGTGAGGTGAGTTTTGAAGTGGTAGCCTTTGGTCAAGGCAGATGGGCGACAGAGTTTTCTCAAACCAAGAATCTAGAGTTAGCGGTTAAATTGTCTGTCAACCAATGGAACGGCCAAACTGCCCTCCAGTTGATGATGATGGATGCGCGAGTGGAAGGTGTTCAACTTTTTAACATTCGTGGAAAAAATGCAGTCTTGCCAGAAGGTGTTCCAGTCTTGGATTTTCCTGGAGAACTGCCAAATCTTGCGGCTAGTGAAGCTGTTGTCGTAAAAAACATTCCAGAGGATATTACTCAGCTGAAGACCATTTTTCAGGAACAGCATTTCTCTGCTGTCTATTTCAAAAATGATATTGACAAGGCCTATTATCTGACAGGTTATGGGACTAGAGATCAGTTTGCCAAATTGTACAAGACTATTTACCAGTTCCCAGAGTTTGATATTCGCTACAAGCTGAAAGATTTGGCTGCATATCTTAATATTCAACAAATCTTGCTGGTCAAGATGATTCAAGTATTTGAAGAACTAGGCTTTGTGACGATAAAAGATGGTGTGATGACAGTCAATAAAGAGGCGCCAAAGCGGGAGATAGGAGAAAGTCAAATTTACCAAAATCTCAAACAAACCGTTAAAGACCAAGAAATGATGGCGCTGGGTACGGTGCAAGAAATTTATGATTTTTTGATGGAAAAAGAGTAGAAGTTAGGAAAGAGTTGGGAAATCAACTCTTTTTTGAAAACAGACCTTCATTTTGAAAATCATCAAAAAAATGGTATAATGGTAGGAAAAGATTCGGCTGAAAGTATTAGAACTTTTAGAATAAGAGGGTAGAGTTGCCCTATAATCAAGATAAACTAAGATTTTGGAGGAAAAATGAGTAATATCAGTTTAACAACACTTGGTGGTGTGCGTGAGAATGGAAAAAATATGTACATTGCTGAAATTGGAGAGTCCATTTTTGTTTTGAATGTAGGGTTAAAATATCCTGAAAATGAACAATTAGGGGTCGATGTGGTGATTCCAAACATGGATTACCTTTTTGAAAATAGCGACCGTATTGCTGGGGTTTTCTTGACCCACGGGCATGCGGATGCCATTGGTGCTCTACCTTATCTCTTGGCAGAGGCTAAAGTTCCTGTATTTGGGTCTGAGTTGACCATTGAGTTGGCAAAGCTCTTTGTCAAAGGAAATGATGCCGTTAAGAAATTTAATGATTTCCATGTCATTGATGAGAATACGGAGATTGATTTTGGTGGGACAGTGGTTTCCTTCTTCCCTACGACTTACTCCGTTCCAGAGAGTCTGGGAATTGTCTTGAAGACATCGGAAGGAAGCATCGTTTATACAGGTGACTTCAAATTTGACCAAACGGCTAGTGAATCTTATGCAACTGATTTTGCTCGTTTGGCAGAGATTGGTCGTGACGGCGTCCTGGCTCTCCTCAGTGATTCGGCCAATGCAGACAGCAATATTCAGGTGGCTAGTGAAAGTGAAGTTAGGGATGAAATTACCCAAACTATTGCTGACTGGGAAGGTCGTATCATCGTTGCAGCTGTTTCCAGTAATCTTTCTCGTATTCAGCAGATTTTTGACGCTGCGGATAAAACAGGTCGACGTATCGTCTTGACAGGATTTGATATTGAAAATATCGTCCGCACAGCGATTCGTCTTAAGAAGTTGTCTTTAGCCAACGAAATTCTCTTGATTAAGCCTAAAGATATGTCTCGCTTTGAAGACCATGAGTTGATTATTCTTGAGACAGGTCGTATGGGTGAACCTATCAATGGACTTCGTAAGATGTCGATTGGTCGCCATCGTTATGTAGAAATCAAGGATGGGGACCTGGTCTATATTGCTACGGCTCCGTCTATTGCTAAAGAAGCCTTTGTTGCGCGTGTGGAAAATATGATTTATCAGGCAGGTGGGGTTGTCAAATTGATTACCCAAAGTTTACATGTATCAGGGCACGGAAATGTGCGTGATTTGCAGCTGATGATCAATCTTTTGCAACCTAAGTACCTCTTCCCTGTCCAAGGGGAGTATCGTGAGTTGGATGCTCACGCTAAGGCTGCCATGGCAGTTGGGATGTTGCCAGAACGCATCTTCATTCCTAAAAAGGGGACGACCATGGCTTACGAGAATGGAGACTTTGTTCCAGCTGGATCGGTTTCAGCAGGAGATATCTTGATTGATGGGAATGCCATTGGTGATGTTGGAAATGTTGTTCTTCGTGACCGTAAGGTCTTGTCAGAGGATGGAATTTTCATCGTGGCTATTACAGTCAACCGTCGTGAGAAGAAAATTGTGGCTAGGGCTCGTGTTCACACGCGTGGATTTGTTTATCTCAAGAAGAGTCGCGATATTCTACGTGAAAGTTCAGAATTGATTAACCAAACGGTAGAAGATTATCTTCAAGGAGATGACTTTGACTGGGCAGATCTTAAAGGGAAGGTTCGAGATAATTTGACCAAGTATCTCTTTGACCAAACCAAGCGTCGTCCAGCTATTTTACCAGTAGTCATGGAAGCAAAATAATCGTTGAAATAAACAGAGAGAAAGTCGAGTTTCGGCTTTTTCTTATAGAAAAATAGAAGGAGAAAATCATGGCAGTAATGAAAATCGAGTATTACTCACAAGTATTGGATATGGAGTGGGGGGTGAATGTCCTCTACCCTGATGCCAATCGAGTGGAAGAACCAGAGTGTGAAGATATTCCCGTCTTGTACCTTTTGCACGGGATGTCTGGAAATCATAATAGTTGGCTTAAGCGGACCAATGTAGAACGCTTGCTTCGAGGAACTAATCTCATCGTTGTTATGCCCAATACCAGCAATGGTTGGTATACCGATACCCAGTATGGTTTTGACTACTACACGGCTCTAGCAGAGGAATTGCCACAGGTTCTGAAACGCTTCTTCCCTAATATGACGAGCAAGCGTGAAAAGACCTTTATCGCTGGTCTTTCTATGGGAGGCTACGGCTGCTTCAAACTGGCTCTTACGACAAATCGTTTTTCTCATGCAGCTAGTTTTTCAGGTGCCCTCAGCTTTCAAAACTTTTCTCCTGAAAGTCAAAATCTGGGAAGTCCAGCCTACTGGAGAGGTGTTTTTGGAGAGATTAGAGACTGGACAACTAGTCCCTATTCTCTTGAAAGTCTGGCTAAAAAATCGGATAAAAAGACCAAACTTTGGGCGTGGTGTGGCGAACAGGATTTCTTGTACGAAGCCAATAATCTCGCAGTGAAAAATCTCAAAAAACTAGGTTTTGATGTGACCTATAGCCATAGCGCTGGAACTCACGAGTGGTACTACTGGGAAAAACAATTGGAAGTTTTTTTAACAACCCTACCAATTGATTTCAAATTAGAAGAGAGACTGACTTAGTTTGAACTTCAGCATAGGGGGAGTAGAACTAAAATAAAATATGTTTTCACTAGACTTTTCAAACGAAAGTAGTAGAATAGTAATAAAATACTGGAGGAAAGAGAGTAGGAAATGTACCGTTATCAAATTGGCATTCCCACATTAGAATATGATCAGTTTGTCAAAGAACATGAATTAGCCAATGTATTACAAAGTAGTGCTTGGGAGGAAGTTAAGTCTAATTGGCAACATGAGAAGTTTGGTGTTTACAGGGAAGAAAAATTACTGGCGACAGCTAGTATTTTGATTAGAACTCTTCCGCTAGGCTATAAAATGTTTTACATCCCAAGAGGACCTATATTGGATTATGGGGATAAAGAACTCTTGAATTTTGCCATTCAGTCTATTAAGTCCTATGCTCGCAGTAAGAGAGCGGTTTTTGTGACTTTTGACCCAAGTATTTGCCTATCTCAAAGTTTAATCAATCAGGAGAAGACAGAATTTCCTGAAAATCTGGCTATTATTGATAGTTTGCAACAAATGGGAGTAAGGTGGTCAGGAAAAACGGAGGAAATGGGAGACACCATTCAACCTCGTATTCAGGCGAAAATATACAAGGAAAATTTTGAAGAAGATAAACTTTCCAAGTCAACAAAACAGGCTATTCGAACAGCACGAAACAAAGGGCTTGAGATTCAATATGGTGGACTGGAACTATTAGATTCATTTTCGGAGTTGATGAAAAAAACTGAGAAGCGAAAAGAGATTCATTTGAGGAATGAAGCCTATTATAAAAAATTGTTAGATAATTTTAAGGACAAGGCCTATATCACCTTGGCCACCTTGGATGTTTCTAAACGTTCGCAAGAGTTAGAAGAACAGTTAGCGAAAAATAGAGCCTTGGAAGAGACGTTTACTGAGTCGACTCGAACTTCAAAAGTAGAAGCGCAGAAGAAGGAAAAAGAACGTTTGTTAGAGGAATTGACCTTCTTGCAGGAATATATAGATGTAGGTCAAGCGAGAGTTCCTTTAGCGGCTACTTTGAGTTTGGAATTTGGTACTACCTCTGTCAATATATATGCTGGTATGGATGATGATTTTAAACGTTACAATGCACCAATTTTAACATGGTATGAAACGGCTCGCTATGCCTTTGAGCGAGGTATGGTCTGGCAAAATTTAGGTGGTGTTGAAAACTCTCTCAATGGTGGACTTTATCATTTTAAGGAAAAATTTAATCCAACGATTGAAGAATACTTGGGTGAATTTACAATGCCCACTCATCCTCTCTATCCTCTGTTAAGACTTGCTCTTGATTTCCGTAAAACATTAAGAAAAAAACATAGAAAGTAAGTATATGGCACTAACAACACTCACGAAAGAAGAGTTTCAGACTTATTCTGATCAGGTTTCTTCTCGTTCCTTTATGCAATCTGTCCAGATGGGGGATTTGCTAGAAAAAAGAGGGGCTCGAATTGTTTATCTTGCTTTGAAACAAGAAGGAGAAATTCAAGTTGCAGCTCTGGTTTATAGCTTGCCCATGCTGGGTGGTCTGCATATGGAACTCAATTCGGGGCCGATTTATACCCAACAAGATGCTCTTCCAGTTTTTTATGCAGAGTTAAAAGAATATGCCAAGCAAAATGGTGTATTAGAGTTGCTTGTAAAACCTTATGAAACTTATCAAACTTTTGATAGCCAAGGTAATCCAATAGATGCTGAGAAAAAAAGTATTATTCAAGGTTTGACTGATTTAGGTTATCAATTTGATGGCTTAACAACAGGTTACCCAGGTGGAAAACCAGATTGGTTATACTATAAAGATTTAACTGAATTAACTGAAAAGAGTTTGCTTAAAAGTTTTAGCAAAAAGGGTAAACCCTTGGTGAAAAAGGCTGAAACCTTTGGCATTCGGTTGAAAAAGTTAAAACGTGAAGAACTATCGATTTTTAAGAATATAACAAAAGAAACCTCTGAACGTAGAGAATATAGTGATAAAAGTTTAGAATATTATGAGTATTTTTATGATACTTTTGGAGAACAAGCGGAGTTTCTCATAGCAAGCTTGAATTTTTCGGAGTATATGAGCAAATTGCAAGGTGAACAAAGTAAACTAGAAGAAAACTTGGACAAGTTGCGACTTGATTTGAGTAAAAATCCTCATTCTGAGAAAAAACAAAATCAACTGAGAGAATATTCTAGTCAATTTGAAACGTTTGAAGTTCGAAAAGCAGAAGCGCGAGACTTGATTGAAAAATATGGAGAAGAAGATATTGTTTTAGCTGGGAGTTTATTTGTTTATATGCCTCAGGAAACGACTTATCTCTTTAGTGGTTCCTACACTGAGTTTAATAAGTTCTATGCCCCTGCACTTCTTCAAAAATATGTTATGTTGGAAAGCATAAAACGTGGAATACCTAAATACAACTTCCTAGGCATTCAAGGGATTTTTGATGGAAGTGATGGTGTTTTGCGTTTTAAACAGAATTTTAATGGCTATATTGTACGCAAAGCAGGTACTTTCCGTTACCATCCATCGCCTTTAAAATACAAAGCTATCCAGTTACTCAAAAAAATAGTAGGACGTTAAGATGAAAAAGTCAGTATTTAGATTTCTTTTAGCTTCTTTTAGTAAAATAATTTTTATTTGCTAGAAAGGTGGAGAGACATGCGCTGGCTTTTTCGTTTGATAGGGGCTTTCTTTTCTTTTGTGTGGCGTTTGTTTTGGCGTCTGGTTTGGATAGTTGTGCTCTTATGTGTGCTTGCTTTCGGATTTCTCTGGTATCTGAACGGGGATTTTCAAGGAGCGCTAAAGCAAGCAGAACGGTCAGTAAAAATTGGTCAACAAAGTATTGACCAATGGGAGAAAACAGGGCAACTGCCTAAGTTAAGCCAGACAGATAGTCACCAGCATTCTGAAGGAAGGTGGGCACAGGCCTCTGCTCGTATTTACCTGGATCCGCAGATGGATTCACGCTTTCAAGAGGCTTATTTAGAAGCAATCCAGAACTGGAATCAAACTGGTGCTTTTAACTTTGAACTCGTGACTGAGTCTAGTAAGGCGGATATTACGGCTACGGAGATGAACGACGGAGGCACTCCTGTGGCAGGAGAGGCGGAAAGTCAAACTAATCTCTTAACAGGGCAATTCTTGTCCGTAACGGTGCGGTTGAATCATTATTATTTGTCCAATCCATACTATGGCTACTCCTATGAACGCCTTGTCCATACGGCAGAACATGAGTTAGGTCATGCGATTGGCTTGGACCATACAGATGAGAAGTCTGTCATGCAACCAGCAGGTTCCTTTTATGGTATCCAGGAAGAGGATGTTGCAAACCTCCGAAAAATATATGAGACTAGTGAGTAGGGTACTATCTTTCCCTACTTTTTTTGCTATAATGGAACTATGAACAACTTGATTAAATCAAAACTAGAGCTCTTGCCGACCAGCCCTGGTTGCTACATTCATAAGGATAAAAATGGCACCATTATCTATGTAGGAAAGGCTAAAAATCTGCGTAATCGAGTACGGTCCTATTTTCGTGGAAGTCATGATACCAAGACAGAGGCTCTGGTGTCTGAAATTGTGGATTTTGAATTTATTGTTACGGAGTCTAATATTGAGGCACTTCTCCTAGAAATCAACCTGATCAAGGAAAACAAGCCCAAGTACAATATCATGCTCAAGGATGACAAGTCCTATCCTTTCATCAAAATCACCAATGAGCGCTATCCACGCTTGATTATCACTCGTCAGGTCAAAAAGGACGGAGGTCTTTATTTTGGACCCTATCCCGATGTGGGGGCAGCCAATGAAATCAAGCGGTTGCTGGATCGGATATTCCCTTTTCGTAAGTGTACCAACCCGCCCTCTAAGGTCTGTTTTTATTACCATATCGGTCAATGCATGGCCCACACCATCTGTAAGAAGGATGAGGCCTATTTCAAGTCTATGGCCCAGGAGGTTTCTGATTTTCTGAAAGGGCAGGATAACAAAATCATTGATGAGCTAAAGGGCAAAATGGCAGCGGCAGCCCAGACTATGGAGTTTGAACGTGCGGCGGAATACCGTGACCTGATTCAGGCTATTGGAACGCTTCGAACCAAGCAACGGGTCATGGCTAAGGATCTCCAAAATCGCGATGTCTTTGGCTACTATGTGGATAAGGGCTGGATGTGTGTGCAGGTTTTCTTTGTCCGTCAGGGTAAGCTCATCGAGCGCGATGTCAATCTCTTCCCCTACTTCAATGATCCAGATGAGGATTTTTTGACCTATGTAGGACAATTCTATCAAGAAAAATCTCATCTAGTTCCCAATGAGGTACTGATTCCGCAGGATATTGACGAAGAAGCTGTCAAGGCCTTGGTGGATACCAAGATTCTCAAACCCCAACGTGGAGAGAAAAAACAGCTGGTCAATTTAGCCATAAAAAATGCACGTGTTAGTCTGGAGCAGAAATTTAACCTGCTAGAAAAATCAGTCGAAAAGACCCAAGGAGCTATTGAAAATCTAGGACGCTTGCTTCAAATCCCAACCCCAGTTCGCATCGAGTCCTTCGATAACTCCAACATCATGGGAACTAGTCCTGTTTCGGCTATGGTGGTCTTTGTCAACGGTAAACCGAGTAAGAAGGATTACCGTAAGTACAAGATAAAAACGGTTGTTGGACCAGACGACTATGCCAGCATGAGAGAGGTCATTCGCAGACGCTATGGTCGAGTACAGCGTGAGGCTTTGACTCCTCCAGATTTGATTGTGATTGATGGGGGGCAAGGTCAAGTCAATATCGCTAAGCAGGTTATCCAAGAGGAACTGGGCTTGGATATTCCAATTGCAGGTCTGCAAAAGAATGATAAGCACCAAACCCATGAATTGCTCTTTGGAGATCCGCTGGAAGTGGTGGACTTGTCTCGCAATTCTCAGGAATTTTTCCTCCTCCAACGCATCCAAGATGAGGTGCACCGCTTTGCCATCACCTTCCACCGCCAACTGCGCTCCAAAAATTCTTTCTCATCTCAATTGGATGGGATTGATGGTCTGGGACCTAAACGCAAGCAAAATCTTATGAAGCATTTCAAGTCTTTGACCAAAATCAAGGAAGCCAGTGTGGATGAGATTGTCGAAGTTGGGGTACCTAGAGTCGTTGCAGAGGCTGTGCAAAGAAAGTTGAACCCGCAGGGAGAAGCCTTGCCTCAAGTAGCAGAAGAAAGAGTAGATTACCAAACGGAAGGAAACCACAATAAACCATAAAATCGCAATTTTATCAGATATTCATGGCAATGTGACGGCGCTAGAAGCAGTGATTGCAGATGCTAAAAATCAAGGAGTCAGTGAATACTGGCTTCTGGGAGATATTTTTCTTCCTGGTCCAGGCGCAAATGACTTAGTCGCCCTGCTAAAGGACCTTCCTATCACAGCAAGTGTTCGAGGCAATTGGGATGATCGTGTCCTTGAGGCTTTAGATGGGCAATATGGCTTAGAAGACCCACAGGAAGTTCAGCTCTTGCGTATGACACAGTGTTTGATGGAGCGAATGGATCCTGCAACGATTGTCTGGCTACGAAGCTTGCCTTTGCTGGAAAAGAAAGAAATTGACGGATTGCGCTTTTCTATCTCTCATAATTTACCTGACAAAAACTATGGTGGTGACTTGCTAGTTGAGAATGATACAGAGAAATTTGACCAACTGCTAGATGCGGAAACGGACGTGGCAGTTTATGGTCATGTTCACAAGCAGTTGCTTCGTTATGGTAGTCAAGGGCAACAAATCATCAATCCAGGGTCGATTGGCATGCCCTATTTTAATTGGGAGGCGTTAAAAAATCACCGTGCCCAGTATGCCGTGATAGAGGTTGAAGATGGGGAATTGGTAAATATCCTATTTCGTAAAGTCGCTTATGATTACGAGGCTGAGTTAGAATTTGCCAAATCCAAGGGGCTTCCCTTTATCGAAATGTATGAAGAACTACGTCGTGAAGATAACTATCAGAGGCACAATCTGGAACTATTAGCAAGCTTAATAGAAAAGCATAGGTATGTAGAGGATGTGAAGAATTTTTTTGATTTTTTGTAAGAGTTTCCTAAAATAACCAATGCAAACTAAAAAAGCGATTGGCTGATCCCATCGCTTTTAGTATATCTTATACTCAATGAAAATCAAAGAGCAAACTAGGAAGCTAGCCGTAGGTTGCTCAAAGCACAGCTTTGAGGTTGCAGATAAAGCTGACGTGGTTTGAAGAGATTTTCGAAGAGTGTTATTGTAACTGAGATTGATCTGGGAGGTAAGAACCACCTAGATAGGTATTGCTGAGTTTTTCAAGGGTTCCGTCTTGATAGAGTTCTTTGAGCGCTTTATCAAATTGCTCTTTAAACTCTTTTTGGTCGCTTGAGAAAATGATATAATTGCTGGGGCTATCTGCAGAAGGTAAATCAACGACTGAGAGGTCTAAACCACGGTCCTTGATAATCTTTTGAACGGATACCTTGTCAAAAACTAGGAAATCAAACTCTCCGTTAGCAAGGTCTAGGATTCGTTTACCAATATCCTCACCAGAAAAATTAATTGTAGCGGGATTATCAGTGTGTTTCTGATTCCAGTTATTGATGAATTGAGCGTTAGAAGTTCCGGTATCCTCTTGTGTTGTTTTACCAGCGATCTGGTCAAGAGAAGTCAAAGGATTTTTCTTGTTGCTGACAAGGACGAGGGGATTGTTGGAAATTGGAAGCGAGTAAAGGTATTTTTCAGCACGCTCTTTTGTGTAACTCAAGTTATTGGCCGCAGCCTGATAGTGACCAGAATCAAGTCCTGGGAAGATGCTCTCCCAGGCGGTTCTTTGGAATTGAATCTCGTAGTCGCTGAGTTTTTCATCTACTGCCTTTAAAACTTCGATATCGAAGCCTGTCAGATTGCCCTTGTCTTCGTAGTCAAATGGTGGCACGTCGCCAGCTGTAGCAAGGACGATTGTCTTTTGAGCGCTAGTCTCTTTGGGTGTAGCTTGATTCCCACAGGCAACCAAAAATGGTAGGATAGCTAGTAATAGGCTAAATTTTTTCATACTGTCTCCATTCAAATGTAAAGTACTTGCTAGTTTATCAGAAACTTTCCTGATAAACCAATATATATCTTTTATGTCTGTGATAGAAAAACTTAATCATGAAAAATCCCTGCAAGCTCTTTCAAATTATGGTAGAATGGAAGCAGTAGAATTAGAAAAGGAAATCGATTATGAAATTTCTTGAATTAAATAAAAAACGTCATGCGACTAAGCATTTTACTGATAAGCCTGTTGATCCCAAAGATGTGCGTACGGCTATCGAAATTGCAACCTTGGCGCCAAGCGCCCACAACAGCCAGCCTTGGAAATTTGTAGTTGTTCGTGAGAAAAATGCTGAACTGGCAAAGTTGGCTTATGGTTCAAACTTTGAGCAGGTATCATCAGCGCCTGTAACCATTGCCCTATTTACAGATACAGACCTTGCCAAACGCGCTCGTAAGATTGCCCGAGTTGGTGGTGCTAACAATTTCTCAGAAGAACAACTTCAATACTTCATGAAAAATTTGCCAGCTGAATTTGCACGCTACAATGAACAACAAGTCAGCGACTACCTAGCACTCAATGCAGGTTTGGTTGCTATGAACTTGGTTCTCGCTCTTACAGACCAAGGAATTGGTTCCAATATTATCCTTGGTTTTGACAAATCAAAAGTTAATGAAGTTTTGGAAATCGAAGACCGTTTCCGCCCAGAACTCTTGATCACAGTGGGTTATACAGACGAAAAATTGGAACCAAGCTACCGCTTGCCAGTAGATGAAATCATCGAGAAAAGATAGAAAGAAGAAAAAATGACAGCAATTGATTTTACAGCAGAAGTAGAAAAACGCAAAGAAGACCTCTTGGCTGACTTGTTTAGCCTTTTGGAAATCAATTCAGAACGTGATGACAGCAAGGCTGATGCCCAGCATCCATTTGGGCCTGGTCCAGTAAAAGCCTTGGAGAAATTCCTTGAAATCGCAGACCGCGATGGCTACCCAACTAAGAATGTTGATAACTATGCAGGACATTTTGAGTTTGGTGATGGAGAAGAAGTTCTCGGAATCTTTGCCCATATGGATGTGGTGCCTGCTGGTAGCGGTTGGGACACAGACCCTTACACACCAACTATCAAAGATGGTCGCCTTTATGCGCGCGGGGCTTCGGACGATAAGGGTCCTACAACAGCTTGTTACTATGGTTTGAAAATCATCAAAGAATTGGGTCTTCCAACTTCTAAGAAAGTTCGCTTCATCGTTGGAACAGACGAAGAATCAGGCTGGGCAGACATGGACTACTACTTTGAGCACGTAGGACTTGCCAAACCAGATTTCGGTTTCTCACCAGATGCTGAATTTCCAATCATCAATGGTGAAAAAGGAAATATCACGGAATACCTCCACTTTGCAGGAGAAAATACAGGTGTTGCCCGTCTTCACAGCTTTACAGGTGGTTTACGTGAAAATATGGTACCAGAATCAGCAACAGCAGTCGTTTCAGGTGACTTGGCTGACTTGCAAGCTAAACTAGATGCCTTTGTTGCAGAACACAAACTTAGAGGAGAACTCCAAGAAGAAGCTGGCAAATACAAGGTGACGATCATTGGTAAATCAGCCCACGGTGCTATGCCTGCTTCAGGTGTCAATGGCGCAACTTACCTTGCCCTCTTCCTCAGCCAGTTTGGCTTTGCTGGTCCAGCCAAAGACTACCTTGACATCGCAGGTAAAATTCTCTTGAACGATCATGAGGGTGAAAATCTCAAGATTGCTCATGTGGATGAAAAGATGGGTGCTCTTTCTATGAATGCCGGCGTCTTCCGCTTCGATGAAACAAGTGCTGATAATACCATTGCCCTCAACATTCGCTATCCAAAAGGAACAAGTCCAGAACAAATCAAGTCAATCCTTGAAAACTTGCCAGTTGTTTCTGTTAGCCTGTCTGAACACGGTCACACGCCTCACTATGTGCCAATGGAAGATCCACTTGTGCAAACCTTGTTGAATGTCTATGAAAAACAAACTGGCCTTAAAGGTCATGAACAAGTCATCGGTGGTGGAACCTTTGGTCGCTTGCTAGAACGCGGAGTTGCCTACGGTGCTATGTTCCCAGACTCGATTGATACCATGCACCAAGCCAATGAATTTATCGCCTTGGATGATCTTTTCCGAGCAGCAGCAATTTATGCCGAAGCTATTTACGAATTGATCAAATAAAACGATAGAAGTCTGAGATCTTATGCTTGGACTTCTTTTTGGAGGGAAAGTAGATGTCTCAAATCGAAAGAATCAAACAGGCTATCATGGCGGATTCGCAGAATGCCAGCTATACAGAGCGTGGCATTGAGCCTCTCTTTGCAGCGCCAAAAACTGCTCGCATCAATATCATCGGTCAGGCTCCGGGACTTAAAACTCAAGAAGCAGGCCTTTACTGGAAAGATAAAAGTGGTGACCGCTTGCGGGACTGGCTAGGTGTGGATGAAGATACCTTTTACAATTCAGGTTATTTTGCTGTTTTGCCTATGGATTTCTACTTTCCAGGACATGGCAAGTCGGGTGATCTTCCGCCTCGTACAGGTTTTGCAGAAAAATGGCATCCGCAGCTCTTACAGGAATTGCCTGATATTCAGTTAACCCTCTTGATTGGGCAATATGCCCAAGCCTACTATTTACAGGAGAAAATCAGTGGGAAGGTAACGGAGAGGGTGAAACACTATAAAGACTATCTGCCAGCCTATTTTCCGCTAGTTCACCCATCACCACGAAATCAAATCTGGATGGCCAAAAATCCTTGGTTTGAGGCAGAAGTAGTGCCAGATTTGAAAAAAGAATTAAAACCATTTTATAGTCAATGAAAATCAAAGAGCAAACTAGGAAGCTAGTCGTAGGCTGCTCAAAGTACAGCTTTGAGGTTGCAGATAAAACTGACGAAGTCGGTAACATACGCACGGTAAGGCGACGCTGACGTGGTTTGAAGAGATTTTCGAAGAGTATTAGAAGAAAAAGAATGAAAGAAATAGCCTTTGACGCATTTTACCAGCTTTACCAAAACGACCAGCTTTCTCTAGTGGATGTGAGAGAAGTGGATGAGTTTGCAGCTCTTCATTTAGAAGGTGCCCACAACCTACCGCTTAGTCAATTGGCTGATAGTTATGATTAATTGGACAAAGATCGCTTGCATTATATTATTTGCAAATCTGGAATGAGATCGGCGCGTGCTTGCCAATTCCTGTTAGAACAAGGTTATAATGTTATCAATGTCCAGGGTGGCATGTTAGCCTTTGAAGAACTTTAAAATTTTGCATTTCTCCTACTTGGTGTGGACTGGGTAGGAGAGTTTTATTTTTAGATAATTCTTATTTTTAAGAAAATTGAAAACATTTAATATTTGCCTCGTGATGCTTTTTTCAGACTCCTAATCGTGGTATACTAGGTCAGTATTTTATAAATATGAAGGAGATTTTTATGGCTAAAAAAGGTACCCTAACAGGTTTGCTCCTGTTTGGAATATTTTTTGGTGCGGGGAACTTGATTTTTCCGCCTTCTCTAGGTGCTCTATCTGGAGAACATTTTCTTCCTGCCATCGCAGGTTTTGTCTTTTCAGGCGTTGGTATCGCCGTCTTGACCCTTATTATTGGAACGCTAAATCCTAAAGGATATATCTACGAGATTTCAACGAAGATAGCGCCTTGGTTTGCGACTCTTTACCTCTCAGTTCTTTACTTGTCAATCGGTCCATTCTTTGCTACCCCACGTACTGCTACAACAGCTTACGAAGTAGGGATTAGCCCCCTTTTGTCGGATGCAAATAAAGGACTTGGCTTGATTGTATTTACGGTTCTGTATTTTGCGGCAGCCTATTTGATTTCGCTTAATCCATCAAAAATCTTAGACCGCATTGGACGTATTTTAACGCCAGTCTTTGCAATTTTGATTGTTATCTTGGTCGTTCTGGGAGCTATCAAATATGGTGGAACAAGTCCTCAAGCTGCTTCAGCTGCTTATCAAGCTTCTGCCTTTGGTACAGGTTTCCTAGAAGGTTATAATACCTTGGACGCCCTTGCCTCAGTGGCCTTTAGCGTAATCGCAGTTCAAACCTTGAAACAACTTGGATTTTCAAGTAAGAAAGAATACATTTCAACTATTTGGGTTGTTGGTATCGTTGTTGCCCTTGCCTTCAGCGCTCTTTACATCGGTTTAGGTTTTCTTGGAAATCATTTCCCAGTACCAGCTGAAGCGATGAAGGGTGGAACACCAGGTGTTTACATCTTGTCACAAGCCACTCAAGAAATCTTTGGCTCAACAGCTCAACTCTTCCTTGCAGCTATGGTTACCGTAACCTGCTTCACAACGACTGTTGGTTTGATTGTGTCAACAGCTGAGTTCTTTAATGAGCGCTTCCCACAAATCAGCTACAAGGTTTATGCGACAGCCTTTACCTTGATTGGATTTGCTATTGCCAATTTGGGTCTTGATGCGATTATCAAGTACTCAATTCCAGTACTGGTTATCTTGTACCCAATCACGATTGCTATCGTTATGATTGTCATTGTCAACAAATTTGTTGCCCTTTCAAAACCAGGTATGCAGTTGACAATTGCTGTGGTTACAGTTATTGCCATTGCAAGCGTACTAGGAAGCTCGTTTAAGGTTGAGTTTCTTGCAAATCTTGTTAGCGTTCTTCCTTTTGCCAAGGCATCTCTCCCATGGTTGGTGCCAGCCATTGTTGGAATCTTGCTCTCATTGGTTCTACCAAACAAGCAAGAAAGCGATGTTTTTGAAATGGAATAATCACTTAAATCACTTTTGTAGCCAAGTCTACAGGAGTGATTTTCTTTTTTTATCCGATGATAAATGTGTTATAATAGGTAGCGAAAGAGGTGAAGAAATGAATCAAACAGTAGAATATATCAAAGAACTGACAGCCATCGCATCGCCAACGGGCTTCACTCGTGAAATTTCGAATTATTTAGTCAAGACTCTAGAAGGTTTTGGTTACCAGCCAGTTCGCACAGCCAAGGGTGGTGTCAATGTGACCATCAAAGGTCAAAATGATGAGCAACATCGCTATGTGACTGCCCATGTGGACACGCTGGGTGCTATTGTTCGTGCTGTCAAACCAGATGGTCGTCTTAAATTGGACCGTATTGGTGGTTTTCCTTGGAACATGATTGAAGGTGAAAACTGTACCGTTCATGTGGCTAGCACAGGTCAAAAGGTATCAGGAACCATCCTCATCCACCAAACTTCTTGCCATGTCTACAAGGATGCAGGAACTGCAGAACGCACGCAGGACAATATGGAAGTGCGTTTGGATATAAAAGTAAGCAATGAAAAAGAAACTCGTGCTCTTGGGATTGAGGTCGGTGATTTTATCAGCTTCGATCCACGAACTGTTGTGACTGATACAGGTTTTATCAAGTCTCGTCATTTGGATGATAAGGTCAGCGCAGCGATTTTGCTCAACCTGCTTCGTATTTATAAGAAAGAGAAGATTGAATTGCCAGTAACAACTCATTTTGCTTTTTCAGTTTTTGAAGAAGTAGGACATGGTGCTAATTCTAACATTCCTGCTCAGGTAGTAGAATATCTGGCTGTGGATATGGGAGCTATGGGAGATGACCAGCAGACAGATGAGTACACAGTATCTATCTGTGTCAAGGATGCTTCAGGTCCTTATCACTATGACTTCCGTCAACACTTGGTTGCCTTGGCTAAAGAGCAAGATATTCCTTTTAAGCTGGACATCTATCCATTTTATGGTTCGGATGCTTCAGCGGCTATGTCTGCAGGGGCAGAGGTCAAGCATGCCCTTCTTGGTGCGGGTATCGAGTCTAGTCATTCTTATGAGCGCACTCATATTGACTCGGTGGTCGCAACAGAACGAATGGTCGATGCCTATCTTAGAAGCAATTTAGTAGATTGATATGTGCCTTATTTGCCAGAGAATTGAGCTCATCAAGAAGGGAGAAAATCCCTACTTTGTCAAAGAGTTGGAAACAGGCTATCTTGTGATTGGAGACCATCAGTATTTTGCAGGCTATAGTCTCTTTCTAGCCAAGGAACATGTCACGGAATTGCACCATTTGAAAAAGGAGACAAGACTCCGTTTTCTAGAAGAAATGAGTGTGGTCCAAGAGGCAGTTGCCAAGGCCTTTGCTGCTGAGAAAATGAATATCGAACTGCTAGGAAATGGCGATGCCCATCTTCATTGGCATCTGTTTCCTAGACGAACAGGTGACATGAATGGTCACGGTCTCAATGGACGTGGTCCAGTCTGGTGGGTTCCTTTTGAAGAAATGACAGCAGAAACCTGCCAAGCAAAATCGGATGAGATTAAACAATTAGTCAAACGTTTATCGTCAGAACTAGATAAACTATTAGAAATAAAGGAGTAGAAATGAAAAAAAGATACCTTGTCTTGACAGCCTTGCTAACCTTGAGTCTAGCAGCTTGTTCACAAGAAAAAGCAAAAAATGAAGACGGAGAAGCTAAGACAGAACAGATAGCCAAAACTGATGGAACAGTCGGAAGTAAGTCTCAAGGAACTGCCCAGAAGAAAGCAGAAGTGGTTAACAAAGGAGACTATTACAGCATTCAAGGGAAATACGATGAAATCATCGTAGCCAACAAACACTATCCATTGTCTAAAGACTATAATCCAGGGGGAAATCCAACAGCCAAGGCTGAGTTGGTTAAACTCATCAAAGCGATGCAAGAGGCAGGTTTCCCAATCAGTGACCATTACAGTGGCTTTAGAAGTTATGAAACTCAGACCAAGCTCTACCAAGATTATGTCAATCAAGATGGGAAAGAAGCTGCTGACCGTTATTCTGCTCGACCTGGCTATAGCGAACACCAAACAGGCTTGGCCTTTGATGTGATTGGGACTGATGGTGATTTGGTGACAGAAGAAAAAGCAGCCCAATGGCTCTTGGACCATGCTGCTGATTATGGCTTTGTTGTCCGTTATCTCAAAGGCAAGGAAAAGGAAACAGGCTATATGGCTGAGGAATGGCACTTGCGTTATGTCGGAAAAGAAGCAAAAGAAATTGCTGAGAGTGGTCTCAGTTTGGAAGAATACTATGGCTTTGAAGGCGGAGATTATGTCGATTAAAAAATAAACTTTTCTCTTGCAATTCCAGATAAATAGTGTATAATAGATGGGTATGTGAAAAGCATACTTGTGGGAGGTAAAAATCTCTAATTACCGCCAAAACCACAAAGGAGGATTTAAAAATGGCTAAAAAAGTCGAAAAACTTGTAAAATTGCAAATCCCTGCTGGTAAAGCTACACCAGCTCCACCGGTTGGACCTGCTCTTGGTCAAGCTGGTATCAACATCATGGGATTCACAAAAGAGTTCAACGCTCGTACAGCTGACCAAGCTGGTATGATCATTCCAGTTGTTATCTCAGTTTACGAAGATAAATCATTTACTTTCATCACTAAAACACCACCAGCTGCTGTTCTTTTGAAAAAAGCTGCAGGTGTTGAAAAAGGATCAGGTACACCTAACAAAACTAAAGTTGCTACAGTTACTCGTGCGCAAGTACAAGAAATTGCAGAAACTAAGATGCCAGATTTGAACGCAGCAAACGTAGAGTCTGCAATGCGTATGATCGAAGGTACTGCTCGTTCTATGGGATTCACTGTTGTTGACTAATCAATAACACAGTAGAAAATCTCACAGCAGTCTATTAGTTGCTTTTCATACTAGGCAAGTGACTGAGCCTTGTACTTGGGTACAGCAAGGGAGCTTAAGGCCGTAGGAAGAGAAAAATAGTAGACTGAAAACCCGCAAGACTTCATCATTTCGAGAAGTGACGTGGGAGATGAAAATCGATTGAACCACTTACAAGGAGAATAGAAAATGGCTAAAAAAAGCAAACAACTTCGTGCTGCTCTTGAGAAAATCGACAGCACAAAAGCATACAGTGTAGAAGAAGCTGTAGCACTTGCAAAAGAAACTAACTTTGCAAAATTTGACGCAACTGTAGAAGTTGCTTACAACTTGAACATCGACGTTAAAAAAGCTGACCAACAAATCCGTGGAGCAATGGTATTGCCAAACGGTACTGGTAAAACTTCACGTGTTCTTGTTTTCGCACGTGGTGCAAAAGCTGAAGAAGCAAAAGCTGCTGGTGCAGACTTTGTTGGTGAAGATGACCTTGTTGCTAAAATCAACGACGGTTGGTTGGACTTCGACGTAGTTATCGCTACACCTGATATGATGGCTCTTGTTGGACGTCTTGGACGTGTCCTTGGACCACGTAACTTGATGCCAAACCCTAAAACTGGTACTGTAACAATGGATGTTGCTAAAGCAGTTGAAGAGTCTAAAGGTGGTAAAATCACTTACCGTGCTGACCGTGCAGGTAACGTTCAAGCAATCATCGGTAAAGTATCATTTGAAGCTGAAAAATTGGTTGAAAACTTTAAAGCTTTCAACGAAACAATCCAAAAAGCAAAACCAGCTACAGCTAAAGGAACTTACGTAACAAACTTGACTATCACAACTACTCAAGGTGTTGGTATCAAAGTTGATGTAAACTCACTTTAATCAGTAGTTAAAGTAATGTAAAAAAGTTGAAGACGCTATGTCTCAACTTTTTTTGGCTCTTTGTCAACTGTAATAGGATATTTTGAAATAAATATAGATGAAAATATCACCGATATTCTATACGTAAATGGTACTGCTATTCTTTATCATTATTTACGTTCTATTGTTTCAATAGTTTCGGCAATTGATAGCAGTGAAGCAATGTTGCTACCTACCATTAATGTTTTAGAGTTACTAGATAAATCTCAACCTTTTGAAGAAGAATAATTTATTAGCTCACTAAATTGAGGGTAAGGAAAAGTAAAATCAGTAAGAAAAATGTCTTGCATTATACAGCAACCTTTTGGGAATGAGTAGATGGATTGAATAAAATTTGATTAAGAGTGGATGATTTATCTGTAGATTATTATTGGACAGTTAGTCTTGAAGTAGTCTAAGAATTAGGTTATAATCAGTAGAAGCCTTTCTAATAATGAGGAGGTTAGTTTATGTATAGTAGACTGAATCTAAAATAGTACGAAACAATTGCTAAAACATTTATAGAAATTAATTTTACTTTCCCAATCGATTTGTTCTCATCTTATTTCAATCCGCTATATATTATGGTATCGAATCTTCATCAGAATGATAAAATTAATCAATTAATATCTGATTACAAACAGAATATGAAAGCTTTTTATATCACTATTGAAAAATTTATACGAGATGATGAAAGCCTTAAGTGTTATTTTACAAAGGTTATTTCAAGTCGTTCCAAGGTAACAAGTCTAGATCAGATTGAAGCTGATAAAACGATACAAAGAAAATATTCAAGTGAGCTAAAAAAATTTATTGGATTTTATAATGAGATTATTTGTGAGGAAAATAGTTTCCTACATGTACGAAAGAGGTGGTCGAGTGGGTTTAGGTAGTCGGTGCGTGAGTTGATAATTCTCAGGGTATGGACTTCTTTTTCATGAATGAGGTAAAAGAGCAGGTATTGTTTAGAGACAATCATTCTGAGCATATTTTCTGGATAGAGGGAGTATCCGATTTTATGATCAAAGTTAATACCGCCCTATGGTGAGAAGATGAGTAGATTGGTAATTTAAACTATTAAACAGAATTTTTGATTAAAAGTATTATTTCATGAGAGAAATCCTAATTTCACAATCCATAGGCAAACGCTTGCATTCTGTTTTTTATTGGACTATAATAGGTTGGTATAAAGCCTTCTGTAGTAATAAAATGTAGAAGGTGTAGAAAGTAAGGATTTAGAATATTTGTAGTTAAAAACACAATGTTGCTATTCCTTACGATAGGGAGATAGATATGGCAATGATAGAAGTGGAACATCTTCAGAAACATTTTGTGAAGATTGTTAAGGAACCGGGCTTGAAGGGGGCTTTGCGCTCCTTTATTCATCCTGAAAAGCAGACCTTTGAAGCGGTCAAGGATTTGACCTTTGAGGTTCCAAAAGGGCAGATTTTAGGATTTATCGGGGCAAATGGTGCTGGGAAGTCGACAACCATTAAAATGCTGACAGGAATTTTGAAACCAACATCTGGTTTTTGTCGGATTAACGGCAAGATTCCCCAGGACAATCGGCAAGATTATGTCAAAGATATTGGCGTAGTCTTTGGACAACGCACCCAGCTATGGTGGGATTTGGCTCTGCAAGAGACCTACACTGTCTTAAAAGAGATTTATGATGTGCCAAACTCGCTCTTTCATAAGCGCATGGACTTTTTGAATGAAGTCTTGGATTTGAAGGACTTTATCAAGGATCCCGTGCGGACTCTTTCACTGGGACAACGGATGCGGGCGGATATTGCGGCCTCCTTGCTCCACAATCCCAAGGTTCTTTTTTTAGATGAGCCGACCATTGGTTTGGACGTTTCGGTTAAGGATAATATTCGTCGGGCAATTACTCAGATTAATCAAGAGGAAGAAACTACCATTCTTTTGACCACTCACGATTTGAGTGATATTGAGCAACTTTGTGATCGGATTTTCATGATTGACAAGGGGCAAGAGATTTTTGATGGAACGGTGAGCCAACTCAAGGAGACCTTTGGTAAGATGAAGACTCTCTCTTTTGAACTGCTACCAGGTCAAAGTCATCTCGTCTCTCACTATGAAGGTCTGTCTGATATGACCATTGATAGACAAGGAAACAGCCTCAACATTGAATTTGATAGTTCTCGCTACCAGTCAGCTGACATTATCAAGCAAACCCTGTCTGATTTTGAAATCCGCGATTTGAAGATGGTGGATACGGATATTGAGGATATTATCCGTCGCTTCTACCGAAAGGAGCTCTAGGATGATCAAATTGTGGAGACGTTATAAACCCTTTATCAATGCAGGGGTTCAGGAGTTGATTACTTACCGAGTCAACTTTATTCTCTATCGGATTGGCGATGTCATGGGGGCTTTTGTGGCCTTTTATCTCTGGAAGGCTGTCTTTGATTCTTCGCAAGAGTCTTTGATTCAGGGCTTCAGTATGGCGGATATCACCCTCTACATCATCATGAGTTTTGTGACCAATCTTCTGACTAGATCCGATTCGTCCTTTATGATTGGGGAGGAGGTCAAGGATGGCTCCATTATCATGCGTTTGTTGCGACCAGTGCATTTTGCGGCCTCCTATCTTTTCACCGAGCTTGGTTCCAAGTGGTTGATTTTTATCAGCGTTGGCCTTCCGTTTTTAAGTGTCATTGTCTTGATGAAAATCATATCGGGTCAAGGTATTGTAGAGGTGCTAGGATTAACTGTCCTTTATCTTTTTAGCTTAACGCTCGCCTATCTGATTAACTTTTTCTTTAATATTTGCTTTGGATTTTCAGCCTTTGTGTTTAAAAATCTTTGGGGTTCCAACCTACTTAAGACTTCCATAGTGGCTTTTATGTCGGGGAGTTTGATTCCCTTGGCATTCTTTCCAAAGGTTGTTTCAGATATTCTCTCCTTTTTGCCTTTTTCATCCTTGATTTATACTCCAGTTATGATCATTGTTGGAAAATACGATGCCAGTCAGATTCTTCAGGCACTCCTTTTGCAGTTCTTCTGGCTCTTAGTGATGGTGGGATTGTCTCAGTTGATTTGGAAACGGGTCCAGTCCTTTATCACCATTCAAGGAGGTTAGTATGAAAAAATATCAACGAATGCATCTGATTTTTATCAGACAATACATCAAACAAATCATGGAATATAAGGTGGATTTTGTGGTTGGTGTCTTGGGAGTCTTTCTGGCTCAAGGCTTGAATCTCTTGTTTCTCAATGTCATCTTTCAACATATTCCATTCCTAGAAGGCTGGACCTTTCAAGAGATAGCTTTCATTTATGGATTTTCCTTGATTCCCAAGGGAATGGACCATCTCTTTTTTGACAATCTCTGGGCACTAGGGCAACGCCTAGTCCGAAAAGGGGAGTTTGACAAGTATCTGACTCGTCCCATCAATCCTCTCTTTCACATCCTAGTTGAAACCTTTCAGATTGATGCCTTGGGTGAACTCTTAGTCGGTGGTATTTTATTGGGAACAACAGTGACCAGCATTGTTTGGACTCTTCCAAAATTCCTGCTTTTCCTAGTTTGTATTCCTTTTGCGACCTTGATTTATACTTCTCTTAAAATCGCAACAGCCAGTATCGCCTTTTGGACTAAGCAGTCAGGCGCCATGATTTACATCTTCTATATGTTCAATGACTTTGCTAAGTATCCGATTTCTATTTACAATTCTCTTCTTCGTTGGTTGATTAGCTTTATCGTGCCTTTCGCCTTTACAGCCTACTATCCAGCTAGCTATTTCTTACAGGAAAAGGATGTGTTCTTTAACGTAGGAGGTTTGATATTGATTTCTCTGGTTTTCTTTGTTATTTCCCTTAAACTTTGGGATAAGGGCTTAGATTCCTACGAAAGTGCGGGTTCGTAAAAGCTAAAGTAAGACTAAAATCAAGAAAGGAACTTATGATGTTTGTAATTGAAGAAGTCAAGGATGAAAATCAAAAAAGGCAGTTGTCGCTGAGGTTTTGAAGGATTTGCCAGAATGGTTTGGAATCCCAGAAAGCACATAAGCCTATATAAAAGGAACCACGACACTGCAAGTTTGGACCGCCTATCAGGAGAGTGATTTGACTGGATTTGTAAGCTTATCCTATTCGAGTGAAGATTGTGCAGAGATTGATTGTCTCGGCGTAAAAAAGCTTATCAAGGTAGAAAAATTGGGAGCCAATTGCTTGCTACTTTAGAGAGTGAAGCTCATAAAAAAGTTGGTTATCTGCAGGTCAAAACAGTGGCAGAAGGTTCTAATAAAGATTATGATCGAACAAATGACTTTTATCGAGGTCTTGGCTTTAAAAAGTTAGAGATTTTTCTTCAACTATGGAATCCGCAAAATCCTTGTCAGATTTTGATTAAAAAGCTTGAATAATATTACTTGACATCTATTCTCAGAGTGCTATACTGTAAGTGTAATCGCCGATTTAGCTTAGTTGGTAGAGCAAGGCACTCGTAAAGCCTAGGTTATAGGTAGATAAACGACTGAGGATTTGAAAAAATAGATAGGTAGAAGATAACCGTTAAGCCTTACTCTTAGCGGTTATTTATATTGTTTAATAGCGCTGATATTTCATCAATTATGCCTGTTTTCGTGTTTCTGGTAGTTGTTCAAGTTTATTGCTACTATTTTTGATGGTATGAATGTGCTTATAATGTATCCCGGTTAACGAAAGTTTTGGACTTATACTCTTCGAAAATCTCTTCAAACCACGTCAACGTCGCCTTGCCGTGCGTATGGTTACTGACTTCGTCAGTTCTATCCACAACCTCAAAACAGTGTTTTGAGCTGACTTCGTCAGTTCTATCCACAACCTCAAAACAGTGTTTTGAGCTGACTACGTCAGTTCCATCTACAACCTCAAAACAGTGTTTTGAGCAACCTGCGGCTAGTTTCCTAGTTTGCTCTTTGATTTTCATTGAGTACTAATCTTATTTTTTAACGTGTGCTAAAAAATAAATTAATGCATGTTAATTTTTCTTGAATTAAATTTTTTTAAATGATATACTGTTTTTATGGAGAGATAACAATTATATATAAATGTACTACTCTATTTCCTAGATAATACTTAGTAAAACTTTTTATAACAAAGGCTAGCAAAGTTAAAGTTTATTATCTATTGGAAGTTAAATAAATATGTAAGGAATTAAAATGAAAAAAAGTACAGTATTGTCATTAACCACAGCTGCAGTTATTTTAGCAGCCTATGCCCCTAATGAGGTAGTCTTAGCAGACACATCTAACTCTGAAGATGCTTTAAACATCTCTGATAAAGAAAAAGTAGTATTAGATAAGGAAACAGAAAATAAAGAGAAACATGAAGATATTCATAATGCTATAGAAACTTCACAGGATTTTAAAGAGAAGAAAACAGCAGTCATTGAGGGAAAAGCAGTTGTTAGTAAAAATCCTGTGACAGACAATAACACTAGCAATGAAGAAGCAAGAATCAAAGAAGATTCCAATAAATCCCAAGGAGATCATACGGACTCATTTGTGAATAAAAACACAGAAAATCCCAAAAAAGAAGATAAAGTTGTCTATATTGCTGAATTTAAAGATAAAGAATCTGGAGAAAAAGCAATCAAGCAACTATCCAATCTTAAGAATACAAAAGTTTTATATACTTATGATAGAATTTTTAACGGTAGTGCCATAGAAACAACTCCAGATAACTTGGACAAAATTAAACAAATAGAAGGTATTACATCGGTTGAAAGGGCACAAAAAGTCCAACCCATGATGAATCATGCCAGAAAGGAAATTGGAGTTGAGGAAGCTATTGATTACCTAAAGTCTATCAATGCTCCGTTTGGGAAAAATTTTGATGGTAGAGGTATGGTCATTTCAAATATCGATACTGGAACAGATTATAGACATAAGGCTATGAGAATCGATGATGATGCCAAAGCCTCAATGAGATTTAAAAAAGAAGACTTAAAAGGAACTGATAAAAATTATTGGTTGAGTGATAAAATCCCTCATGCGTTCAATTATTATAATGGTGGCAAAATCACTGTAGAAAAATATGATGATGGAAGGGATTATTTTGACCCACATGGGATGCATATTGCAGGGATTCTTGCTGGAAATGATACTGAACAAGATATCAAAAACTTTAACGGCATAGATGGAATTGCACCTAATGCACAAATTTTCTCTTACAAAATGTATTCTGACGCAGGATCTGGGTTTGCGGGTGATGAAACAATGTTTCATGCTATTGAAGATTCTATCAAACACAACGTTGATGTTGTTTCGGTATCATCTGGTTTTACAGGAACAGGTCTTGTAGGTGAGAAATATTGGCAAGCTATTAGGGCATTAAGAAAAGCAGGCATTCCAATGGTTGTCGCTACGGGTAACTATGCGACTTCTGCTTCAAGTTCTTCATGGGATTTAGTAGCAAATAATCATCTGAAAATGACCGACACTGGAAATGTAACACGAACTGCAGCACATGAGGATGCGATAGCGGTCGCTTCTGCTAAAAATCAAACAGTTGAGTTTGATAAAGTTAACATAGGTGGAGAAAGTTTTAAATACAGAAATATAGGGGCCTTTTTCGATAAGAATAAAATCACAACAAATGAAGATGGAACAAAAGCTCCTAGTAAATTAAAATTTGTATATATAGGCAAGGGGCAAGACCAAGATTTGATAGGTTTGGATCTTAGGGGCAAAATTGCAGTAATGGATAGAATTTATACAAAGGATTTAAAAAATGCTTTTAAAAAAGCTATGGATAAGGGTGCACGCGCCATTATGGTTGTAAATACTGTAAATTACTACAATAGAGATAATTGGACAGAGCTTCCAGCTATGGGATATGAAGCGGATGAAGGTACTAAAAGTCAAGTGTTTTCAATTTCAGGAGATGATGGTGTAAAGCTATGGAACATGATTAATCCTGATAAAAAAACTGAAGTCAAAAGAAATAATAAAGAAGATTTTAAAGATAAATTGGAGCAATACTATCCAATTGATATGGAAAGTTTTAATTCCAACAAACCGAATGTAGGTGACGAAAAAGAGATTGACTTTAAGTTTGCACCTGACACAGACAAAGAACTCTATAAAGAAGATATCATCGTTCCAGCAGGATCCACATCTTGGGGGCCAAGAATAGATTTACTTTTAAAACCCGATGTTTCAGCACCTGGTAAAAATATTAAATCTACGCTTAATGTTATTAATGGCAAATCAACTTATGGCTATATGTCAGGAACTAGTATGGCGACTCCAATCGTGGCAGCTTCTACTGTTTTGATTAGACCGAAATTAAAGGAAATGCTTGAAAGACCTGTATTGAAAAATCTTAAGGGAGATGACAAAATAGATCTTACAAGTCTTACAAAAATTGCCCTACAAAATACTGCTCGACCTATGATGGATGCAACTTCTTGGAAAGAAAAAAGTCAATACTTTGCATCACCTAGACAACAGGGAGCAGGCCTAATTAATGTGGCCAATGCTTTGAGAAATGAAGTTGTAGCAACTTTCAAAAACACTGATTCTAAAGGTTTGGTAAATTCATATGGTTCCATTTCTCTTAAAGAAATAAAAGGTGATAAAAAATACTTTACAATTAAGCTTCACAATACATCCAACAGGCCTTTAACCTTTAAAGTTTCAGCATCAGCGGTAACTACAGATTCTCTAACTGACAGACTAAAACTGGATGAAACATATAAAGATGAAAAATCTCCAGATGGTAAGCAAATTGTTCCAGAAATTCATCCAGAAAAAGTCAAAGGGGCAAATATTACATTTGAGCATGACACTTTCACTATAGGGGCAAATTCTAGCTTTGATTTAAATGCGGTTATAAATGTTGGGGAGGCTAAAAATAAAAATAAATTTGTAGAATCATTTATTCATTTTGAGTCAGTAGAAGAAATGGAAGCATTAAGCTCCAATGGCAAGAAAACCGACTTCCAACCATCTTTATCAATGCCCCTAATGGGATTTGCTGGGAATTGGAACCACGAACCAATCCTTGATAAATGGGCTTGGGAAGAAGGATCAAAATCAAAAACAATGGAAGGTTATGATGATGACGGTAAACCAAAAATTCCAGGAACCTTAAATAAGGGGATTGGTGGAGAACATGGTATAGATAAATTTAATCCAGCAGGAGTTATCCAAAATAGAAAAGATAAAAATAGAACATCTCTAGATCAAGATCCAGACTTATTTGCCTTTAACAACCAAGGTGTTCATGCAGAATCCACTAGTGGTTCTAAGATTGCTAACATTTATCCTTTAGATTCAAATGGAAATCCTCAAGATGCTCAACTAGAAAGAGGACTAACTCCATCTCCACTTGTTCTAAGAAGTGCAGAAGAAGGACTAATTTCAATTGTAAACACCAACAAAGAAGGAGAAAACCAAAAAGACCTTAAAGTTGTATCAAGAGAGCACTTCATAAGAGGAATTCTAAATTCTAAGGGAAATGACGCTAAGGGTATCAAATCATCCAAACTAAAAGTTTGGGGTGACTTGAAATGGGATGGACTCATCTATAACCCAAGAGGTAGAGAAGAAAATGCCCCAGAAAGTAAGGATAACCAAGATCCAGCTACTAAGATACGAGGACAATTTGAACCGATTGCGGAAGGTCAATATTTCTATAAATTTAAATATAGATTAACTAAAGATTACCCATGGCAGGTTTCCTATATTCCTGTAAAAATTGATAACACAGCCCCTAAGATTGTTTCGGTTGATTTTTCAAATCCTGAAAAAATTAAGCTAATCACAAAGGATACTTATCACAAGGTAAAAGATCAATACAAGAATGAAACTTTATTTGCTAGAGATCAAAAAGAACATCCTGAAAAATTTGATGAGATTGCAAATGAGGTGTGGTATGCAGGAGCTGCTCTTGTTAATGAAGATGGAGAGGTTGAGAAAAATCTTGAAGTAACTTATGCAGGTGAGGGTCAAGGAAGAAATAGAAAACTTGACAAAGACGGAAATACCATTTATGAAATTAAAGGTGCGGGAGATTTAAGGGGAAAAATCATTGAAGTCATTGCATTAGATGGTTCTAGCAATTTCACAAAGATTCATAGAATTAAATTTGCTAATCAGGCTGATGAAAAGGGGATGATTTCCTATTATCTAGTAGATCCTGATCAAGATTCATCTAAATATCAAAAGCTTGGCGAGATTGCAGAATCTAAATTTAAAAATTTAGGAAATGGAAAAGAGGGTAGTCTAAAAAAAGATACAACTGGGGTAGAACATCATCATCAAGAAAATGAAGAGTCTATTAAAGAAAAATCTAGTTTTACTATTGATAGAAATATTTCAACAATTAGAGACTTTGAAAATAAAGACTTAAAGAAACTCATTAAAAAGAAATTTAGAGAAGTTGATGATTTTACAAGTGAAACTGGTAAGAGAATAGAGGAATACGATTATAAATACGATGATAAGGGAAATATTATTGCTTATGACGATGGTAGTGCCTTACAATATGAAACTGAAAAACTTGACGAAATAAAATCAAAAATTTATGGCGTTCTAAGCCCATCTAAAGATGGACACTTTGAAATTCTTGGAAAGATAAGCAATGTTTCTAAAAATGCCAAGGTATATTATGGAAATAACTATAAATTTATAGAAATCAAAGCGACTAAGTATGACTCACATTCAAAAACGATGACATTTGATTTATACGCTAATATTAATGATATTGTGGATGGATTAGCTTTTGCTGGAGATATGCGGTTTTTTGTTAAAGATGATGATCGAATAAAAGCTGAAACTAAAATTAGAATGCCTGAAAAAAATAAGGAAACTAAAGCAGAATATCCCTATGTATCAAGTTATGGGAATGTAATCGAATTAGGAGAAGGAGATCTTTCAAAGAACAAACCAGACAATTTAACTAAAATGGAATCTGGTAAAATCTATTCTGATTCAGAAAAACAACAATATCTGTTAAAGGATAACATCATTCTAAGAAAAGGCTATGCACTAAAAGTGACTACCTATAATCCTGGAAAAACGGATATGTTAGAAGGGAATGGAGTCTATAGCAAGGAAGATATAGCAAAAATACAAAAGGCCAATCCTAATCTAAGAGTTCTTTCAGAAACAACAATTTATGCTGATAGTAGAAATGTTGAAGATGGAAGAAGTACCCAAGCTGTATTAATGTCGGCTTTGGACGGCTTTAACATTATAAGGTATCAAGTGTTTACATTTAAAATGAACGATAAAGGGGAAGCTATCGATAAAGACGGAAATCTTGTGACAGATTCTTCTAAACTTGTATTATTTGGTAAGGATGATAAAGAATACACTGGAGAGGATAAGTCCAATGTAGAAGCTATAAAAGAAGATGGCTCCATGTTATTTATTGATACCAAACCAGTAAACCTTTCAATGGATAAGAACTACTTTAATCCATCTAAATCTAATAAAATTTATGTACGAAATCCAGAATTTTATTTAAGAGGTAAGATTTCTGATAAGGGTGGTTTTAACTGGGAATTGAGAGTTAATGAATCGGTTGTAGATAATTATTTAATCTACGGAGATTTACACATTGATAACACTAGAGATTTTAATATTAAGCTGAATGTTAAAGACGGTGACATCATGGACTGGGGAATGAAAGACTATAAAGCAAACGGATTTCCAGATAAGGTAACAGATATGGATGGAAATGTTTATCTTCAAACTGGCTATAGCGATTTGAATGCTAAAGCAGTTGGAGTCCACTATCAGTTTTTATATGATAATGTTAAACCCGAAGTAAACATTGATCCTAAGGGAAATACTAGTGTCGAATATGCTGATGGAAAATCTGTAGTCTTTAACATCAATGATAAAAGAAATAATGGATTCGATGGTGAGATTCAAGAACAACATATTTATGTAAATGGAAAAGAATATACATCATTTGATGATATTAAACAAATAACAGACAAGACACTAAACATTAAGATTGTTGTAAAAGATTTTGCAAGAAATACAACCGTAAAAGAATTCATTTTAAATAAAGATACGGGAGAGGTAAGTGAATTAAAACCTCATAGGGTAACTGTGACCATTCAAAATGGAAAAGAAATGAGTTCAACGATAGTGTCGGAAGAAGATTTTATTTTACCTGTCTATAAGGGTGAATTAGAAAAAGGATACCAATTTGATGGTTGGGAAATTTCTGGTTTCGAAGGTAAAAAAGACGCTGGCTATGTTATTAATCTATCAAAAGATACCTTTATAAAACCTGTATTCAAGAAAATAGAGGAGAAAAAGGAGGAAGAGAATAAACCTACTTTTGATGTATCGAAAAAGAAAGATAACCCACAAGTAAACCATAGTCAATTAAATGAAAGTCACAGAAAAGAGGATTTACAAAGAGAAGATCATTCACAAAAATCTGATTCAACTAAGGATGTTACAGCTACAGTTCTTGATAAAAACAATATCAGTAGTAAATCAACTACTAACAATCCTAATAAGTTGCCAAAAACTGGAACAGCAAGCGGAGCCCAGACACTATTAGCTGCCGGAATAATGTTTATAGTAGGAATTTTTCTTGGATTGAAGAAAAAAAATCAAGATTAAGATAAAAGCTATAGAAAAAAATGGTTTATGTACTGAGATTAGATAGTGAGGTGATGACATAGTTTTGTGAAAACAGCCATTTATAACTCAATTATTTAGTTTACTTCACTATTGATACTATTTGGAGTTATTAATGGACTTAGTTTAGATAACTAATGAATTGATTGAAAGGGTTAGTATTGACAATATTGGTCATATTGATTAGAAAATAGAGTCTATCAAAATTTAAAGGCTAATAGAGGTGATGAGACAATTTCAAGGAATTAAGTAGCGTTTGGTTGCTTAATTCCTTTTTATTTGGAAGGAAGTTTTTCACCTGCTTCCTTATTTTATCGCTATTATTCAACCACTTAGACTGAGATTGAGACCAGATAGGCAAACGAACTTGTTCTTGAAACTGACCTCTGCTATAATGATTTTTGTAAGAGACGCAAGGCGTCGATATTAGACAACTCAAGTGCCTAAAAAAGAAATCGGAGATAAAGAAATGAAAAAATTATTGGGGATTGTCTTTTTAGTAGCAGCAGCGACAGTAGTGTATTTTGGTTCTGTTGGCTGGCCAAGTTTAGATGTCAATCTCTGGTCACTGATTCCGGTAGGATTGTTCCTCTTTTTCACTCTAGAGAATCTTTTGAAAAAAGACTACAAGGCTAGTCTGATGTGTTTGATTATTGCCTTTATCATCGCAAATGCAATTTTGGACCTGTTGCCAATTTCAAGTGGCTTGGTGATTGGAGCAGGTGTGCTGGCTTGTGTAGGTATTGGTTACCTCTTTCCTGATAAAGAAGGAAAATAATACTCTTCGAAAATCTCTTCAAACCACGTCAGCTTCGCCTTGCCGTATATATGTGACTGACTTCGTCAGTCTTATCTACAACCTCAAAACAGTGTTTTGAGTAGCCTGCGGCTAGCTTCCTAGTTTGCTCTTTGATTTTCATTGAGTATAAGAATTATTGAAAAAGATATAAAGAAAAACACTTCAATCACTGTATTTCAGTTTGATTGAGGTGTTTTAGATTTAGTTTTTTATTTCTGGGCCATCAATTCAACAATCATCTCGATATACATGACCAGGGTTAATAAGAATCCTGTACGCCAGAAGAATTTGATGAATTTAGGATAGTAAAAGCTACGTTTTTTCAAAAGGAAGAAAAAAACGAGAATAATGGCTAGAACTGAGAGGGCTAGCCCCAGTCTAGGGAGGAAATTATGGGTAAAGGTTTTAGCTGTGATCAGGTAGTACTCAAATACCAAGACTGGAAAGGCCAAATCCGCAAAGTTTCGTCCTAGTTTTTTTAATCTAAAAAGTTTGGTTATGATAATGCAGACTACTAGAGTCAGTATCAATAATAAAATAGATGCTAATTTCATTAAAATCATATCCATATTGTATCATAAAAAAAGGCTAATGGAAACGAGAAACAGAGGAATTTATAGGAAAGTCAGGCTTTTGAGATTGTGGGTGATTTTTGTTATAATGAGAGTTATGAAATCTTATAATACCTTGAATGATTATTATCGAAAACTCTTTGGAGAAAAGACCTTTAAAGTCCCTATTGATGCGGGATTTGACTGTCCCAATCGTGATGAAACTGTGGCTCATGGAGGCTGTACTTTTTGTACGGTTTCCGGTTCTGGAGATGCCATTGTGGCACCAGATGCGCCTATCCGTGAGCAATTTTATAAGGAAATTGACTTTATGCATCGTAAGTGGCCAGGTGTTCAGAAGTATCTGGTTTATTTTCAAAATTTTACAAACACCCATGAAAAGGTGGAAGTTATTCGAGAGCGTTATGAACAGGCTATCAATGACCCAGGTGTGGTAGGAATCAATATTGGAACGCGCCCAGACTGTTTACCAGACGAAACCATCGAATATTTGGCTGAGTTGTCGGAGCGCATGCATGTGAGGGTTGAATTAGGCTTGCAGACTACTTATGAAGCAACCTCTGACCTGATTAACCGCGCGCATTCTTATGAATTGTAGGTGGAAACGGTCAAGCGTTTGAGAAAGTATCCAAAAATTGAGATTGTTTCCCATTTGATCAATGGTTTACCTGGTGAAACTCATGAGATGATGGTTGAAAATGTCCGCCGTTGTGTCACGGATAACGATATTCAAGGGATTAAACTGCATTTGCTTCACCTGATGACCAATACACGTATGCAACGAGATTATCACGAAGGACGTTTGCAGTTGATGAGCCAGGACAAATATGTTAAGGTCATCTGTGACCAACTGGAAATCATTCCCAAACATATTGTCATCCATCGAATTACAGGAGATGCACCGAGAGATATGCTGATTGGTTCCATGTGGAGCCTAAATAAATGGGAAGTGCTAAATGCTATTGAAACTGAAATGCGACGTCGTGGAAGTGTTCAAGGATGTAAAACAGGAGTTTGAAAATGAAAAGACCACTTGAGATGGCACATGATTTTTTGGCTGAGGTCGTGACAAAAGAGGATGTCGTAGTGGATGCGACTATGGGAAATGGTCATGACACGCTTTTTTTAGCCAAGCTAGCCAAGCAAGTCTATGCCTTTGATATTCAGAAGCAAGCCTTGGAAAAGACCCAAGAGCGTTTGCATCAGGCTGGCTTGACAAATGCCCAGTTAATCTTGCAAGGCCATGAGACACTGGACCAGTTTGTGGCAAAAGCTAAGGCAGGGATTTTTAATCTGGGCTATTTGCCGTCAGCTGATAAGTCTGTCATCACCCGACCGCAGACAACGATTGAGGCATTAGAAAAGCTATGTGGCTTACTTGTCAAAGGTGGACGAATTGCTATCATGATCTACTATGGTCATGAAGGAGGCGACATCGAGAGGGATGCTGTCTTGGATTTTGTTAGCCAGTTGAACCAACAAGAGTACACAGCTGCCATTTACCGAACTTTAAACCAAGTCAACAACCCACCATTTTTAGTAATGATTGAAAAATTAGAGAGATACAGACATGGATAAACAATACCTACGTGAAAAGCTGGATGCCATGCGCCAGAATTTTGTTGAATCAACCCACCACGAACGAGCGGTGGGCGTGCTAGACCAAGTGCATATGAGCAAAAAAATGCTTAAAATCAAGAAAAAATTAGTTGCTCTTGAAATGGAACGGTGCCAGAGAAAAATTGAGCACAAAGATTGTTCCAAGATTGACCAAAAAATCAAAGAGCAGAAGGAGATATTTGAATTCTGTTGTAAAAAAGATTAAGGAGGACGTGCGTGGAATTACTGATTTACCTCATCCTATTTTTACTGGTCTTGATTGTCTCAAGTACAACCAATAAGCTCCTACCCTTTTTGCCTCTCCCTTTGGTGCAGATTCTTTTGGGAATTGTAATTGGTCTCTTTTTACCCAATACTGACTTTCACCTTAATACGGAGTTGTTTTTGGCACTGGTTATCGGACCCTTGCTTTTCCGAGAGGCTGAAGAAGCAGATGTTAAGGCTATTTTAAAACACTGGCGAATCATTGTTTATCTCATATTTCCAGTGATTTTTATCTCGACCCTGAGTTTGGGTGGCTTGGCCCATCTTCTTTGGTTCAGCCTTCCCTTGGCAGCTTGCTTGGCTGTTGGGGCAGCCCTTGGTCCTACGGACTTGGTGGCCTTTGCCTCTCTTTCGGAGCGTTTTAGCTTTCCTAAGCGCGTGTCCAATATTCTTAAGGGCGAAGGACTCTTGAATGATGCTTCTGGTTTGGTGGCTTTTCAGGTAGCTTTGACAGCTTGGACAACTGGAGCTTTTTCTCTGGGGCAAGCTAGCAGTTCGCTCATCTTTTCAATCCTAGGCGGTTTTTTAATTGGATTTTTAACAGCCATGACCAACCGCTTCCTCCATACCTTCTTGCTAAGTGTGCGCGCAACGGATATTGCCAGTGAACTTTTACTAGAATTGAGTTTGCCTCTAGTGACCTTCTTTCTGGCAGAAGAAGTCCACGTTTCAGGGATTATTGCCGTCGTAGTTGCTGGGATTTTAAAGGCAAGTCGCTTCAAGAAAATCACGCTCCTCGAAGCCCAAGTGGACACGGTGACCGAGACGGTCTGGCATACAGTGACCTTTATGCTCAACGGTTCTGTCTTTGTGATTTTAGGGATGGAGCTGGAAATGATAGCAGAGCCTATCTTAACCAATCCAATCTATAATCCCTTACTTTTATTGCTAACTCTTATAGCCCTTACCTTTGTCCTCTTTGCTATTCGTTTTGTCATGATTTATGGCTATTTTGCCTGTAGGACCCGACGCCTCAAGAAAAAGCTAAATAAGTATATGAAGGACATGCTTCTCTTGACCTTTTCAGGTGTTAAGGGAACGGTGTCGATTGCTACGATTCTCTTGATACCAAGTAATCTAGAACAGGAGTATCCTCTCTTGCTTTTCCTTGTTGCAGGTGTGACGCTTGTCAGCTTTTTAACAGGTCTCTTGGTCTTGCCTCATCTTTCTGATGAAGAGGAAGAAAGCAAGGATTATCTCATGCATATCGCCATTTTGAATGAAGTAACGCTAGAGTTGGAAAAAGAGTTGGAAGACACCAGAAATAAACTTCCCCTCTATGCGGCTATTGACAATTATCATGGACGTATTGAAAATCTCATTTTAAGCCAAGAAAACCAGGATGATCAAGAAGACTGGGCTGCTTTGAAACTCTTGATTCTTAGTATTGAAAGTGATGGTTTGGAACAGGCCTATGAAGAGGGGAACATTAGCAATCGTGCTTACCGAGTTTACCAACGTTATCTGAAAAATATAGAACAAGGAATCAATCGTAAACTTTCCTCAAGACTAACCTATTATTTCCTTGTTTCTTTGCGGATTTTACGTTTTCTCCTTCATGAAGTTTTTACTCTCGGAAAGACCTTCCGTAGCTGGAAGAACAAGGAGCAAAGCCGTCTCCGTGCTCTTGATTATGACCAAATTGCAGAGCTCTATCTTGCCAATACAGAGATGATTATTGAAAGTTTGGAAAACCTGAAGGGAGTCTACAGACGCTCTTTGATTAGTTTTATGCAGGAGTCTCGTCTTCGAGAAACAGCTATTATCAGCAGTGGTGCCTTTGTCGAACGGGTTATCAATCGTGTCAAACCCAACAATATCGATGAAATGCTGAGAGGCTATTATCTGGAGCGCAAGTTGATTTTCGAATACGAAGAAAAACGATTGATTACGACTAAGTATGCCAAGAAATTACGACAAAATGTAAATAATTTAGAGAACTATTCCTTGAAGGAAGCTGCCAATACCCTGCCGTATGATATAGTGGAATTGGTAAGAAGAAATTAGTTAATACTCTTCGAAAATCTCTTCAAACCACGTCAGCGTCGCCTTACCGTATGTATGAGAGTCTTATCTACAACCTCAAAACAGTGTTTTGAGCAGCCTGCGGCTAGCTTCCGAGTTTGCTCTTTGATTTTCATTGAGGATAAGATTGTAAGTGAAGGAGTGTGACATGAAGAAGTGGTGGAAAGAGCTGACAGACAAGCCTTTAGTAAAATCCTTTTTGCATTATTATCAAGCATCAGATAGTGAGTTGACCAGTGTCGCAGTAGCCTACTATTGGTTGATTTCGATTTTTCCCCTGCTTTTGGTGGTGGTCAATATCCTCCCCTATTTTCAGATTCCTGTGGGAGAATTTCTGGGATTTGTGAAAGACATCCTACCCGAAAGTCTCTATGAAGGTGTAGAAAAAATAGCCAGAGAAGTCTTGACGCAACCTTCAACAGGTTTATTGAGCTTTTCTGTCTTATCGGCGTTATGGAGCTTTTCAAAATCTATGAATTTCCTGCAAAAAGCTTTTAACAAGGCTTATGGCGTCGAAAAGAGTCGCGGACTTATTTCCCATCAGATGGTGAGTCTCTTAGTGAGTTTTGGTTTGCAACTACTATTTGCTTTTGCCTTGTTTTTAAGCTTATTTGGGCAGATGATTTTGGATTTACTTGCTCATTATTGGACAAAAGATGGCATTATCTATCAGTCTTTACAAGGGTTGGCAGGCCCTCTGATTTACGTCCTACTCTTTGCTATCTTGGTCATGCTTTATTATTTTCTTCCCAATCTATCTAACAGGAAACTGAGCTATACCCTACCAGGCAGTGCCTTTGTTCTCTTAGTGATTTTAGGTTTACTAACTTTGTTTTCTAGTTATCTCAATTACTACATCCATCGTTTAGTGGACGTCCGAATTTTAGGTTCCGTTCTTCTTGTTGTTATGATGTTTTGGTTTATCTTGATTGCTAAAATTGTTATCCTAGGCGCGGTTATCAATGCCAGTATGCAGAGTTTGAAAGATCCGGTCTTTAAAAAAGACTAACTATTTATCCATTACAAAAGCGCATAGTATCAAGACTTTATAGAACCTTGATACTATGCGCTTTTGTGCTTTGACAGTTTTTTGTATAGTTTTTGTCCAAGATTTCTAAATCATCTGATTAAATTCCTATTTTCCCCTATCATTGTCCCTGTTTTTTCGAAAATGGAAGGAGTATAATAAATCTATCAATAAAATGATAGGAGGAACTTTATGGGTCATATTTTCTTTTTTCTAAGTGTCTTTTTGGCAGGGATTCTATCCTTCTTTTCTCCTTGTATCTTACCTTTGTTACCGGTCTATACAGGGGTGTTACTAGATGATAAGGATGGTGCTCAGGCTTCTAGCGGCAAATTTTCAATCTCAGTTACTAGTTTATTACGAACTCTGGCCTTTATAGCAGGAATTTCCTTTATATTTATTTTGTTGGGCTATGGAGCTGGTTTTTTAGGCGATTTGCTTTATGCTTCTTGGTTCCAATATCTTACTGGGGCAATTATTATCCTTCTTGGTTTGCACCAAATGGAGATTCTACACTTTAAGGGGCTTTATAAGGAAAAGAGGCTACAACTGCAAGGACAGGGGCAAAATGGTAAGGGCTATAGTCAGGCATTTTTATTGGGCTTGACCTTTAGTTTTGCTTGGACGCCTTGCGTGGGGCCGGTTCTGGGGTCTGTTTTGGCCTTGGCGGCTTCAGGTGGTTCAGGAGCTTGGCAGGGAGCTGGTCTCATGTTGGTGTATACGCTGGGCTTGGCGCTACCATTCTTGCTTCTAGCTCTGACCTCTAGTTATGTTTTGAAACATTTCCGAAAACTTCATCCCTATCTCGGAATCCTCAAAAAAGTGGGTGGTTTTCTCATTATTGTGATGGGACTCTTGGTTCTGTTTGGAAATGCTTCAATTTTAAGTCAATTATTTGAATAAAATGGAAAGGAATATCAATATGAAAAAATGGCAAACATGTGTTCTTGGAGCAGGTTCGCTCCTTTGTTTGACGGCTTGTTCAGGCAAGTCCATGACTAGTGAACACCAAACGAAAGATGAAATGAAGACGGAGCAGACAGCTAGTAAAACAAGCGCAGCTAAAGGGAAAGAGGTGGCTGATTTTGAATTGATGGGAGTAGATGGCAAGACCTACCGTTTATCTGATTACAAGGGCAAGAAAGTCTATCTCAAATTCTGGGCTTCTTGGTGTTCCATCTGTCTGGCTAGTCTTCCAGATACGGATGAGATTGCTAAGGATGCTGGTGATGACTATGTGGTCTTGACAGTAGTGTCACCAGGACATAAGGGAGAGCAATCTGAAGCGGACTTTAAGAATTGGTATAAGGGATTGGATTATAAAAATCTCCCAGTCCTAGTTGACCCATCAGGCAAACTTTTGGAAACTTATGGTGTCCGTTCTTACCCAACCCAAGCCTTTATAGACAAAGAAGGCAAGCTGGTCAAAACACAACCAGGATTCATGGAAAAAGATGCAATTTTGCAAACTTTGAAGGAATTAGCCTAGGAGGTGTCCTATGAATGATAAGTTAAAAATCTTCTTGTTGCTAGGAGTATTTTTTCTAGCCATAACCGGTTTCTATGTTCTATTGATACGAAATGCAGGGCAGACAGATGCCTCGCAAATTGAAAAGGCGGCAGTTAGCCAAGGAGGAAAAGCAGTGAAAAAAACAGAAATTAGTAAAGACGCAGACTTGCACGAAATTTATCTAGCTGGAGGTTGTTTCTGGGGAGTGGAGGAATATTTCTCACGGGTTCCCGGGGTGACGGATGCCGTTTCAGGCTATGCAAATGGTAGAGGAGAAACAACCAAGTACGAATTGATTAACCAAACAGGTCATGCAGAAACCGTCCATGTCACCTATGATGCCAAGCAAATTTCTCTCAAGGAAATCCTGCTTCACTATTTCCGCATTATCAATCCAACCAGCAAAAATAAACAAGGAAATGATGTGGGAACCCAGTACCGTACTGGTGTTTATTACACAGATGACAAGGATTTGGAGGTGATTAACCAAGTCTTTGATGAGGTGGCTAAGAAATACGATCAACCTCTAGCAGTTGAAAAGGAAAACTTGAAGAATTTTGTGGTGGCTGAGGATTACCACCAAGACTATCTCAAGAAAAATCCAAATGGCTACTGCCATATCAATGTTAATCAGGCGGCCTATCCTGTCATTGATGCCAGCAAATATCCAAAACCAAGTGATGAGGAATTGAAAAAGACCCTGTCACCTGAGGAGTATGCAGTTACCCAGGAAAATCAAACAGAACGAGCTTTCTCAAACCGTTACTGGGATAAATTTGAATCCGGTATCTATGTGGATATAGCAACTGGGGAACCTCTCTTTTCATCAAAGGACAAGTTTGAGTCTGGTTGTGGCTGGCCTAGTTTTACCCAACCCATCAGTCCAGATGTTGTCACCTACAAGGAAGATAAGTCCTACAATATGACGCGTATGGAAGTGCGGAGCCGGGTAGGAGATTCTCACCTTGGCCATGTCTTTACGGATGGTCCACAGGACAAGGGCGGCTTACGTTACTGTATCAATAGCCTCTCTATCCGCTTTATTCCCAAAGACCAAATGGAAGAAAAAGGCTACGCTTATTTACTAGATTATGTTAATTAATACTCTTCGAAAATCTCTTCAAACCACGTCAGCGTCGCCTTACCGTATGTAGGGTTACTGACTTCGTCAGTTTTATCTACAACCTCAAAGCTATACTTTGAGCTGACTTCGTCAGTTTTATCTACAACCTCAAAGCTATACTTTGAGCTGACTTCGTCAGTTTTATTTACAACCTCAAAGCGGTATTTTGAGAAACCTGTGGCTATCTTCCTAGTTTACTTTTTGATTTTCATTGAGTATAAGAGGTATTTCCTAAGCAGTTAGAGGAGAATTTTGCTATACTGATACTAGTAAGTGACATAAGGAGAGAAGCATGACCTACACAATCTTAATCGTAGAAGATGAATATCTGGTAAGACAAGGTTTGACTAAACTGGTCAATGTAGCAGCCTACGATATGGAAATCATCGGTCAGGCTGAAAATGGAAGGCAGGCTTGGGAATTGATCCAAAAGCAGGTGCCAGATATCATTTTAACCGATATCAACATGCCTCATCTAAATGGCATCCAGTTGGCCAGTCTGGTACGAGAAACCTATCCTCAGGTTCATTTGGTCTTTTTAACAGGTTACGATGATTTTGATTATGCCTTGTCTGCTGTCAAACTAGGTGTGGACGACTACCTGCTCAAACCCTTTTCTCGTCATGATATTGAGGAAATGTTGGGGAAAATCAAACAAAAACTAGACAAGGAAGAGAAAGAAGAGCAGTTACAAGATTTATTGACTAATAGGTTTGAAGGAAACATGGCCCAGAAAATCCAGTCTCATCTGGCTGATAGCCAATTTAGTTTAAAGTCTTTAGCCAGTGACTTAGGTTTTAGTCCGACCTATCTGAGTTCCTTGATTAAGAAAGAGTTGGGCTTGCCTTTTCAGGATTATCTGGTGAGAGAACGTGTTAAACAAGCTAAGCTCTTGCTTTTAACTACAGATCTGAAGATTTATGAGATTGCAGAGAAGGTTGGTTTTGAAGATATGAACTATTTTACCCAACGTTTTAAGCAGATTGCAGGTGTGACACCTCGTCAGTTTAAGAAGGGAGAAGGCCGATGAAGCGTTCTTCTCTTTTAGTTAGAATGGTTATTTCCATCTTTCTGGTCTTTCTCATTCTCCTAGCTGTGGTTGGGACTTTCTACTATCGATCTAGTTCATCAGCCATTGAGGCTACCATTGAAGGCGATAGCCAAACGACTATCAGTCAGACTAGCCACTTTATCCAGTCTTATATCAAAAAATTAGAAACGACCTCGACCAGTTTGACCCAGCAGACGGATGTCCTAGCCTATGCTGAGAATCCTAGCCAAGACAGAGTAAAGGGAATCCAAAATCTGTTTTTGACCATCTTGAAGGCGGATCAGGACTTGAAAACGGTGGTACTGGTAACCAAGTCAGGTCAGGTCATTTCTACAGATGACACTGTGCAGATGAAAACATCCTCAGATATGATGACTGAGGATTGGTACCAAAAGGCTATTCATCAGGGAGCCATGCCCGTTTTGACCCCAGCGCGTAAGTCAGACAGCCAATGGGTCATTTCTGTTACTCAAGAACTTGTTGATGCGAAGGGAGCCAATCTGGGTGTGCTTCGTTTGGATATTTCTTATGAAACTCTGGAAGCCTATCTCAATCAACTCCAGTTGGGGCAGCAGGGCTTTGCCTTCATTATCAATGAAAACCATGAATTTGTCTACCATCCTCAACACACAGTTTATAGTTCGTCTAGCAAAATGGAGGCTATGAAACCCTACATCGAGACAGGTCAGGGCTATACACTAGACCACCAATCCTACGTCAGTCAGGAAAAGATTGCAGGAACTGATTGGACGGTGCTTGGCGTGTCATCATTGGAAAAGTTAGATCAGGTTCGGAGTCAACTCATGTGGACCTTGCTTTGGGCTAGTGTCACATCTCTTTTTGCCTTTCTCTGCTTGGTGTGGTTCAGTCTCAAACGCTGGATTGCTCCTTTGAAGGATCTGAGAGAAACCATGCTGGAAATTGCCTCTGGTGCTCAAAATCTTCGCGCCGAAGAAACTGGTGCCTATGAACTGAGAGAAGTGACTCGTCAGTTCAATGCCATGCTGGATCAGATTGATCAACTGATGGCAGATATTCGTAGCCAGGAAGAAACGACCCGTCAGTACCAACTTCAAGCCCTATCAAGCCAGATTAACCCCCATTTCCTCTATAACACCTTGGATACCATCATCTGGATGGCTGAATTTCAGGACAGTCAGCGAGTGGTTCAGGTGACCAAGTCCTTGGCAACCTATTTCCGCTTGGCGCTCAATCAAGGCAAGGACTTGATTTCCCTGTCTGACGAAATCAATCATGTCCGCCAGTATCTCTTTATCCAGAAACAACGCTATGGAGATAAGTTAGACTATGAAATTGCTGAAAATCCTGCCTTTGATCATCTAGTTTTGCCTAAGCTGGTGTTGCAACCCCTTGTAGAGAATGCTCTTTACCATGGCATCAAGGAAAAGGAAGGTCAGGGACATATTAGGGTCTCTGTCCAGAAAGAGGATACAGGCTTGGTCATCCGTATTGAGGATGATGGCGTTGGCTTCCAAGCTGCTGGCGATAGTAGTCAAAGTCAACTCAAACGTGGGGGAGTTGGTCTTCAAAATGTCGACCAACGGCTCAAACTTCATTTTGGAGCCAATTACCAGATGAAGATTGATTCTAGCCCCCAAAAAGGGACGAAAGTGGAAATATACATAAATAGAATAGAAACTAGCTAACTCCCAGTCAATTCTGGGAGTTTTATGCGTAATTGGGCAAGCTTTCCAGGTTGTCTATCTTGCTAAAAACAAGAAAAAACGGTATGATAGAAGAGTGATAAAAGAGGTGGCAGAGATGAATGAGACACAGATTCAAAGAGAAACACGTCAGATATTAGAAGATGTTTTAGAGAAGGCCAATTTGAAACAAGGCTCCATCTTTGTTTTAGGCCTTTCTTCTAGTGAGGTGATAGGTGGTCAGATTGGGAAAGAATCCAGTCAAGAGATTGGCGAGCTGATAGTGGAGACTATCTTGGGTATTCTAGGTACTAGAGGTATCCATTTAGCTGTTCAAGGTTGTGAACATGTCAATCGGGCCCTCGTTGTTGAACGTCAGGTGGCAGAGCAGTTTGGTCTGGAAATTGTCAGTGTCCTTCCTACACTTCATGCAGGAGGTTCGGGGCAGTTAGCAGCCTTCAAGTTCATGCAGGATCCAGTTGAGGTTGAATTTATCAAGGCTCATGCTGGATTGGATATCGGAGACACTGCAATTGGCATGCATGTCAAGCATGTTCAGGTTCCGATTCGCCCTCTTTTGAGAGAGATTGGTCATGCCCACGTAACGGCACTGGCTAGTCGTCCAAAATTAATTGGAGGTGCGCGTGCGCACTATCCGCAAGATTCTATTAGAAAGTCGTAAGAATGAATAAAGGAGATGAAAGTGTTTAAAAAAGATCGTTTTTCAATTCGTAAGATTAAGGGAGTTGTAGGTTCTGTATTTCTTGGAAGCCTTTTAATGGCTCCTTCTGTAGTGGACGCAGCCACCTATCACTATGTAGATAAAGAGGTTATTTCACAAGAAGCTAAAGATTTAATCCAGACAGGAAATCCTGATGGAGATGAAGTTGTCTATGGTTTGGTGTATCAAAAAGCTCAGTTGCCTCAAACAGGCACAGAAGCATCTGTTTTGACAGCTTTTGGTTTGCTGACTGTTGGGAGCTTGCTTTTAATCTACAAGAGAAAGAAAATTGCTAGCGCCTTTCTAGTTGGAGCTATGGGATTGGTAGTCCTTCCTAATGCAGGGGCTGTAGACCCAGTTGCGACCCTAGCACCGGCTAGTCGAGAGGATGTTGTTGAAATGGAGGGCTATCGCTATGTGGGTTATCTATCAGGTGAAATCCTCAAAAGGCTTGGTTTGGACACTGTTTTAGAAGAAGCTTCAGTTAAATCTGGAGAGGTGACTGTAGTCGAAGTTGAGACTCCTCAATCAACAACAAATCAGGAGCAAGTGAGGCCAGAAAACCAAGCAGTAGAGACAGAGGAAGCTCCAAAAGAACAAGCACCTAGAACAGAAGAAAGTCCAAAAGAAGAACCAAAATCGGAGGTAAATCCTACTGACGAAACCCTTCCTAAAGTAGAAGAGGAAAAAGAAGTTTCAGCAGAACCAGCTCCAGTTGAAGAAGTAAGTGGAGTAGTTGAGTCAAAAACAGATGAACAAGCACCAGTCAAATCGGAAAGTCAACCATCAGACAAACCAGCTGAGGAATCAAAAGTTGCAACTCCAGTAGAACAACCAAAAATTCCAGAACAACCCGTTCAACCAAGGACACCAAAAGAATCATCACAAGAAGAAAATCCTACAGAAAATAGGGGAGCGGAAGAGACACCGAAACAAGAAGATGAACAGCCAGCAGTAATAGAAACAAAAGATGAGGCTGCTAATCAACTTGTCGAAGAACCAAAAGTTGAAACGCCTGCTATAGAAAAACAAACGGGACCAGCTGAGGAACCAAAAGTTGAACAAGCAGGTGAACCAGTCGCGCCAAGGGAAGACGAAAAGGCACCAGTCGAGCCAGAAAAGCAACCAGAAGCTCCTGAAGAAGAGAAGGCTGTAGAAAAAGCCCCAAAACAAGAAGAATCAACTCCAGATGCCAAGGTTGAAGAAACTGTAGAACCAAAAGAGGAGACCAAAACAGCTAAAGATACGCAAGAAGAAGGTCACGTGGATGAGGCTCTTGCTCAAGAACAATTACCTGAGTATAAAGTGACTGAAGGAACACTTGTTGAAGAAACAACTACAGAACTTAACTATAAAACTGAAACGACTGATGATCCAACTAAGTATACAGATGAAGAAACTGTCCTACGAACTGGTGAAAAAGGAAGTCAAGTTACAAAAACAATCTATAAAACAGTAGAAGGTGTTAAAACTGACCAAGTTCTTTCAACCAGTACGGAAGTGACCAAGGAGCATGTAAATCAACAGGTAAGCCGTAGTACAAAACCAATTGAAGGGACTCTTGTAGAAGAAAGTCTTGAAAAGATTCCATTTAAAGAAAAGATTGAAGAAGATGATCAACTGAAAAAAGGTTCAGAAGTCGTAGCTCAAGAAGGCAAAGAAGGTCAGAAAAAAATTACTAAGACCTTTAATACCATCAAAGGAGTTAAAACAGAAGACGCTCCAAAAGTTATAGAGGAAGTCATTGAGGTCCCTCAAGACAAAATTTTGAAACGTGGTACCAAAATTTTTGAAAAACCAGTATTGACTATAACGGCGGTTGAGTCTAAGGATTTGAAGCGTACTTCAGATGTTAAATACAGTCTAGAAAATCCAAGCAAGGCGACCATTAAATCCATCACCTTAACTCTGAAAAAAGGTGATGAGATTGTGAAAACATTGATTGTTTCACCTGACAACTTGACAGCCAGCCTGACAGATTTGCAATACTACAAGGATTATAAACTTGAAACAAAGATGGTTTATGACCGTGGTGAGGGTGATGAGGAAGAAGTTCTGAATGAAGAATCTTTAAGAATTGACCTTAAGAAAATTGAGATTAAAGATATTAAGTCTACGAAACTAATAAAAGTTAGTGAAAATAAAGAAGAAATAGATGATACTAATTTCACAACAATTCCTACAGATAAAAATAATTATTATTTAAAAATCACAACAAATGATAATAAGACAAATAGATTAGCAGTAAAATCTATTACAGAAGAAACAGTAGATGGAGAAAACTTTTATAAGATTACTTCAGAAGCAACTGATTTAATTCAACATACTAAAGAAGAACAAATCAAAAATGAATATACTTATTATATAGCAAAACCAAAACAAAAAGAAAACAATGTTTACTATGATTTTGGAGAATTAGTTGAAGCTATTCAAAACAATCCAGAAGGAGATTATAAAATCGGAGAAAGTTTGAACGCTACTAATATTAAACCAAATGGAAAATCTTATATTACAAAGAAATTCAAAGGAAGTTTAACAAGTACTGATGGGAATAAGTTTGCTATACATAACTTAGCTAATCCATTATTTAATGAAATAGAAAATGCTACAATAAAAGATTTGATTTTTTCTAATGTAAACATAAACAAACCAAACACAGAACAAATAGCAACATTAGGAAAGGATGCAACAAATACAATAATTGAAAACATTAAAATTACTGGAAGTATTGTAGGTAGTAATGATGTAGCTGGTGTTGTTAATAATTTAAATAACGGTAGCAAGATGAAAAATGTTGCTGTTATAGGAAAATTACACACAGAAGGGAAAAAAGGTTGGAGTATATCTGGTTTAGTTAATAACCAGAGAAAAGCAAACATTGAAAGAGTTTATACAGATGTAGAGATTACAGGAGAAAGAGCCAGAGGTTCAGCTTTAGTTTCAACATTAGACAGAGGTACGGATCCAAGGGATGTGCGAGCTAATGGACATATTAAAAAAGCTGTAGCAAAAGGATCAATAAACTTAAAAAACAATGTGGAAACAGGTGGAGTTATTTCTAAAAACTGGCCTTATGGATTTATGGAAGATGTAATTAGTTATGTGAAAGTAACTAATGCTGAAAAACTGTATGGTTCAGGAGACATTGGAGATGATGACTTTGGATTCCCTTATTTAAGTAGAGTTGTTAGCGTAGCTGGAGAAGCAACTGGTAATGTAACAAGAAAAAATGCGAATAGACTTAAAGAGATTTCTAAAGAAGAAGCTGATAAAAAATTAGAAGATTTTGGTATTACTGCCAAAGATTTTGAGGCTCCAACATTATTAGTAGATAAGTTGAATAATAACATATCAAAAGATGATGAATATAAAACAACACAAGATTATGACAAAACAAAAGAACAAGCATATAGAAATATTGCTAAATTACAACCTTTTTATAATAAAGAATGGATAGTTAATCAAGGAAATAAATTAACTAATGAGAACTTATTAAATAAAAAAGTTATATCTGTTATTGGAATGAAAGATAATGACTTTGTTACAGATTTATCCGAAGTAAACAAAATATTAGTACATTATTCAGACAAAACAAAAGATATTTTTACAGTTGTACAAAAAGATTCAAATGTTAGCCAAATTAAGGAATATAGTATTAACGAATTGAAAGACATTGTTTATACACCTAACATGATAGCAAAAGATAGAGATTCTATAGCAAGTAAAATTAAAGAAAAATTAAATTCTGTTGAATTACAATCTGATGGAATGTATAATTTAATGGATAAACGTAATAATCCTCAAGAAAATACAACAGAAAGACGAAAAAGATATGTAAGAGATTTATTCTTAGAAGAAAGTTTTGAAGAAGTGAAAAATAATTTAGATAACTTAGTAAACAAATTGTTATTAAATTATGATTTTCAATTAAATGAAAGTAAAGCTTCAGAAGATGTTTTACTTCAAAAAATAGAAGCCAATAAAGAAAAAATAATGCTAGGATTAGCTTATTTAAATCGCTATTATGGAATTAATTTTGATAATATGAATATTAAAGAAATTATGTTGTTTAAACCTGACTTTTACGGAAAAAATGTTAACTTCTTAGATTTCTTAATTAAAATAGGTTCAAGTGAAAAAAATGTTAAAGGAGATAGAACTTTAGAAGCTTATCGTGAAACTATAGGTGGAATAATTGGAATAAATGAATTAAATGGATTTTTACATTATAATATGAATTTATTAACTGAATATACAAATATAAACGATTGGTTTAAAGACGCAACTAAGAAAAATGTTTATATTGTTGAACCAGAAACTTCAATTGAAGATTTCAAGAATAAAAAACATAGAGCATATGATGGTCTAAACAATGATGTTCATAGCAGAATGATTTTACCTTTATTAAATCTTAAAAAAGCACATATATTCTTAATTTCAACATATAATACAATGGCATATAGTGCTTTTGAAAAATATGGTAAAAACACAGAAGAAGCTAGAAATGAATTCAAAAAAGAAATTGATAAAGTTGCTAAAGCACAACAAGATTACTTAGATTTCTGGGGTAGACTAGCTTCCGACAAAGTAAGAAATAAATTACTAAAAAGTCAAAATGTAGTTCCTTCACCTGTCTGGGATAATATGAACGCACCTGGTTATGGTTGGTTAGATAAATATGGATATAAAGATGGTTCTTCTGATTATGCTCCTTCAAGAGAATTATTTGGTCCTACTGGAAGATATTTCCCACCAAACTGGAATATGGGAGCAATGGCTAAAATCTGGGATAATCCATACAAAGAAGAATCTGTTTACTATATGGTTACAGATATGATTAGTGATTTTGGTATCTCTGCTTTCACACACGAAACAACTCATATTAATGATAGATTAGCTTATCTTGGAGGATGGCGACACAGAGAGGGAACTTTTGTGGAAGCTTTTGCTCAAGGGATGTTGCAATCTCCATCTGTTTCTAATCCTAATGGTGAATATGGAGCCCTTGGTATCAACATGGCTTATGAAAGAAATAATGATGGGAACCAATGGTATAATTACAATCCAAATAAATTAAAAAATAGACAAGAAATTGATGATTATATGAAACGATATAATGAAGCAATGATGTTACTAGACTATGTTGAAGCTGAATCTGTTTTAAGTAAAAACTTATCTGATAACAGTCAATGGTTTAAGAAAGTTGACAGAAAAATGCGTGAAAAAGGAAGTTATAACAATAATTTAGTTGCTCCAAACCAATGGGATTTAGTTCGCGACCTTAATGAGGACGAGAAAGTAATTAAATTAAATACTATAAAAGATTTAGTAGATAATAACTTTGCTACTAGACATGGTGTTGGAAACGGTGTGTTTAAACCAGAGGACTTCACTCCAAACTCTGCTTATGTAACAGTAAATATGATGGCAGGTATTTACGGAGGAAACACAAGTGAAGGTGCTGTTGGTGCATTGTCGTTTAAACACAACACATTTAGAATGTGGGGATATTTTGGATATGAAAAAGGTTTTGTTGGATATGCTTCAAATAAATACAAAGATATTGCTAATAAAGAAAACAACGGCTTATTAAGTGATAAGTTAATCATCCAAAAAGTTTCAGAAGGTAGATTCAACACTCTTGAAGAATGGAAAAATTCTTGGTACGAAGAAATATATAATAAAGCTACAACTAAAGGATTTGTTCCTATATCTGTTGATAATGAACAAATTTCAACTTATGCTAGATTAAAAGAATTATTTAATGAAGCAGTACAAAAAGATTTAAATGAATTGTCTAATCAAACAATTAAAAATAAATATAGACATACTGTTGCATTAAAAGAAAAAGTCTTTAAACAATTACTAAAAGAATCAGACGGTTTCTCTGGTGATCTATTTAATACATCACAAGCATAAGATGAATAAAATCGGCTCTTTGTCAACTGTAGTGGGTTGAAGAAAAGCTAAGCTCGAGAAAGGACAAATTTCGTCCTTTCTTTTTTGATATTCAGGGCGATAAAAATCCGTTTTTTGAAGTTTTCAAAGTTCCGAAAACCAAAGGCATTGCGCTTGATAAGTTTGATGAGATTATTGGTCGCTTCCAATTTGGCGTTTGAATAGGGTAGTTGAAGGGCGTTGACGATTTTCTCTTTGTCCTTTAGAAAGGTTTTAAAGACAGTCTGAAAAAGAGGATGAACCTGCTTTAGATTGTCCTCAATGAGTCCGAAAAATTTCTCCGGTTCCTTATTCTGAAAGTGAAACAGCAAGAGTTGATAGAGCTGATAGTGATGTTTCAAGTCTTGTGAATAGCTCAAAAGCTTGTCAAGAATCTCTTTATTGGTTAAGTGCATACGAAAAGTAGGACGATAAAATCGCTTATCACTCAGTTTACGGCTATCCTGTTGAATGAGTTTCCAGTAGCGCTTGATAGCCTTGTATTCATGGGATTTTCGCTCAAACTGCTTCATGATTTGAACACGTACACGACTCATAGCACGACTTAAGTGTTGAACAATGTGAAAGCGATCCAGAACGATTTTAGCACACGGAAAAATCTGTTTAGCCAAGGCATAATAAGGGCTAAACATATCCATAGTAATGATTTTTACCTGACAACGAATAGCTCTATCGTAGCGCAGAAAGTGATTTCGAATGATGGCTTGTGTTCTGCCCACAAGAACAGCGATGATATCGAGCTTTTCAAAATCTTGCGCAATGAAGCTCATCTCCATCTCCCGATTGAAACAGTCACTCCCCGGACTGTTTCAACGTCCCAAGACATAATCTCAGGCAGATTTCTAAAATTACACTCAAAGTGGAAGTCATTGAGCTTGCGAATGACAGTTGAAGTTGAAATGGCCAGCTGATGGGCAATATCAGTCATAGAAATTTTTTCAATTAACTTTTGAGCAATCTTTTGGTTGATGATACGAGGGATTTGGTGATTCTTCTTGACGATAGAAGTCTCAGCCACCATCATTTTCGAGCACTGATAGCACTTGAATCGGCGTTTTCTAAGGAGAATTCTAGTAGGCATCCCAGTCGTTTCAAGGTAAGGGATTTTAGATGGTTTTTGAAAGTCATATTTCTTCATTTGGCTTCCGCAATTAGGACAAGATGGGGCATCATAATCCAGTTTAGCGATGATTTCCTTGTGTGTATCCATATTGATGATATCCATAAATTGGATATTAGGGTCTTTAATGTCAAGGAGTTTTGTGATAAAATGTAATTGTTCCATATGATTCTTTCTAATGAGTTGTTTTGTCGCTTTTCATTATAGATCTTATGGGATTTTTTTTCTACACAAAATAGGCTCCGTAATATCCATAGGGGGGTTACCCACTACAAATATTATAGAGCCATAAAATCATAAAAAGGTAGATTAAGTTTTTCTTGATCTGCCTTTTTATGCTATACTTAAGGTATGCATAGAAAAACAGTGATTGATTTTAGGGCTTTGGGGGAGAGATACACCTTTACCCAGCCTATCAAAGAGATAAAAACGAGAAATGTAGCAGAAGTGGCAGACTTGCTGGCACAAGTGGAAAGCTACCAAAAGCAAGGCTATTATGTGGTGGGCTATGTCAGCTACGAGGCTGCTCCTGCTTTTGAGGAGAAGTTTGCAGTTCATAAGGCTCCTCTACTGGGAGAGTACCTGCTATATTTTACAGTTCATGATAGTGTAGAAACATCCCCTATTCCTCTGACTTATGATGAGGTTGATTTGCCTTCTGATTGGCAGGAAGTGACGTCTGCAGCAGACTATGAGAAGGCGATTGCCCAAATTCATCATCATTTACGGCAGGGAGATACCTATCAGGTCAACTACACCGTCCAACTTAAGCAAAAGTTAAATGCCAATCCTTTTGCCATCTACAATCGTATGGTGATAGAGCAGGAGGCGGGCTACAATGCCTATGTGGAACATGACGAGATGGCAGTGATTTCCATGAGTCCAGAGCTCTTTTTTGAGCAAAATGGCCGTGAATTGGCTACGAGACCAATGAAGGGAACGACCCAGCGTGGGGTAACTGACCAAGAAGATCTTGAACAGGCCAGTTGGTTAGAACAGGACCCCAAAAATCGCTCTGAAAACATGATGATTGTGGATCTCTTGCGCAATGATATGAACCGTATTTCTGAAGTGGGCAGTGAGCACGTGGAGCATCTGTGTCAGGTAGAGCAGTATTCTACTGTTTGGCAGATGACCTCGACCATCAAGAGTCGGTTGCGAGCAGATGTTGACTTGATTACCATTTTTCGCTCTCTCTTTCCTTGTGGATCCATCACAGGAGCTCCGAAAATTGCGACTATGGAGATTATCAAAAATTTAGAGCCTCAACCACGCGGAGTCTACTGTGGAACGATTGGTCTCTTGCTTCCAAATGGACGACGGATTTTTAATGTGGCCATTCGTACCATTCAACTTCACAAAGGTCAAGCAATCTATGGAGTTGGCGGAGGCATTACATGGGATAGCACTTGGGAATCTGAATACCAAGAGGTTCATCAAAAGGCAGCTGTTCTCTATCGTAAACAAGCTCGTTTTCAGCTAATTACTACTGGGAAAATCAGCCAGAAGAACCTGCTGTTTGAAGCACAACATCTGGAAAGGCTGAGAAAAGCTAGTCGCTATTTTGCTTCTCCTTTTGATGCAGAAGACTTGAAACAAAAGATAAAGGAAGAGTGTCAGGATTGTGATGTTAATCAAGATTACCGCTTGCGAATTAGCCTTAGCAAGTCTGGAGAGATAGAAGTCAATCGTCAAGTATTAACACCTCTCAGTCGAACCTTCTGCTATGCCCAACTCTGTCTTCAGGAAGCCAATTTGCAACAAGCATTTACCTACTTCAAAACAAGCCACCGACCTCACTTGGGCCTAAGGAAGCAGGAAATTATTTACCATAATGCAGCTGGAGAGCTATTGGAAACCTCAATCGGAAATTTGGTTCTGAAAATTTCTGGGAGACTCTACACACCGCCTATCGAACTTGGAATCTTGCCAGGAATTTACCGTCAGCATTTGCTGGAAAGAGGACAGGTAGAAGAGAAAGTCTTGACCTTGGCAGATTTAGCCCAAGCAGAAGCTATTTACGGCTGTAATGCAGTGAGAGGCTTGTATGAGTTAATCTTACAGGAGAACTAGATGAAACTGATATTTTTACATGGGTTAGGGCAGTCAGCAGAGTCTTGGAAAGAAGTTCGAAATCTACTGACAGATTATCCTTCTGAGGCTATTGAGTTATTTCCTTCTGGAGTTAGCAGCTATCAAAAAGCCAAGGAGCGAGTTTATCAACACCTAGCTCAAGAGACAGAACCTTTTGTTTTGATTGGATTGTCCTTAGGTGCTGCCCTGGCACTAGAACTTTCCAGTTACGATTTACCAAATCTTCGAGCTTTGGTTCTATCAGGATGCCCGCTTAAATTAGCAGGGAATATTCTATTTTATCTTCAGTTGCTGATTTTTAAACTACTTCCCAAAAGGGTATTTGAAAAACAGGGAGCAGATAAGACTCTTATGATCGGAGTTTCTGAGGAATTGAAGACACTTGATTTAACGGATATAGCAGGGATTTGCCCCTATCCAACCTTACTAATTTGTGGCAGCAAAGATAGACCGAATCTTAGTTCTATGAAAACTCTCCATAGACTGTTGACAGATTCGCAGTTTCAGATCATTCCTGATGGCCCTCATGTCTTGAATAAGGCAAAACCAAAGGAGTTTGTAGAAAAGATCAGAAGTTTCCTTGAATTGCTGAAATAAGTTTTGTAAAATAATACTAAAATCGATATTATCGTTATAGGAGAAACAAATGAACAAACGTCTATTTTTAAAAATGAGTCTGGCTACATTACCAGTTTTAGCCTTGTTTTCACAACCAGTTTTGGCGGAAGAAAACATCCATTTTTCGAGCTGTAAGGAAGCTTGGGGGAATGGCTATTCGGATATTCACGAGGGAGAACCTGGTTATTCTGCCAAGTTAGACCGTGATCATGATGGTGTGGCTTGCGAATTGAAAAATGCTCCTAAGGGTGCTTTTAAAGCAAAACAGTCAACGGCTACTCAAATCAACACAAGTTCAGCAACAACAAGTGGTTGGGTTAAGCAGGACGGCGCTTGGTACTACTTTGATGGAAATGGAAATCCAGTGAAAAATGCTTGGCAGGGAAGCTATTACCTGAAAGCAGACGGAAAAATGGCCCAGAGCGAATGGGTTTATGATTCTTCTTATCAAGCCTGGTATTACTTGAAATCAGATGGATCGTATGCTTACAGTACATGGCAAGGCAATTACTATTTGAAATCAGATGGTAAAATGGCCCAGAGCGAATGGGCTTATGACTCTTCTTATCAGGCTTGGTATTACTTGAAATCAGATGGATCGTATGCTTATAGTACATGGCAAGGCAATTACTATTTGAAATCAGATGGTAAAATGGCTAAAGGTGAATGGATTTATGACTCTTCTTATCAAGCTTGGTATTATTTGACATCAGATGGTTCTTATGCTTACAGTACATGGCAAGGAAATTACTATCTAAAATCGGATGGTAAAATGGCTGTCAATGAATGGGTTGATGGTGGACGTTATTATGTTGGCGCTGACGGAGTTTGGAAGGAAGGTCAAGCAAGTACAGCTTCTTCTAGTAATGATAGCAATAGTGAATATTCTGCTGCTTTAGGAAAGGCAAAAAGTTATAATTCGTTATTCCACATGTCAAAAAAAAACGTATGTATAGACAATTAACTTCTGATTTTGATAAATTTTCAAATGATGCAGCTCAATATGCCATTGATCATTAGATGATTAACAGATACTGGTAGGCGAAAAAATTCCTTATAATTCATTTACGCAAACCTTTGCATAAGTGAATGGATTTTGATATACTAGTACTGTAAGCATTTTCAATTACTACACAATGAAAAAGGAGAATATGATGAGTCAAAAGATTATTGGGATTGACCTTGGTGGAACTTCTATCAAATTTGCAATCTTAACAACAGCAGGAGAAATCCAAGGAAAATGGTCAATCAAGACCAACATTTTGGATGAGGGAAGTCATATCGTTGATGATATGATTGAGTCTATTCAACATCGTTTGGACTTGCTTGGATTGGCAGCAGCGGACTTCCAAGGCATTGGAATGGGATCACCAGGTGTGGTTGACCGTGACAAAGGGACTGTTATCGGTGCCTACAACTTGAACTGGAAAACCCTTCAACCAATCAAACAAAAGATTGAAAAAGCTTTGGGCATTCCATTTTTCATCGATAATGATGCCAACGTAGCAGCTCTTGGTGAGCGCTGGATGGGTGCTGGAGATAACCAACCAGACGTTGTCTTTATGACACTCGGTACTGGTGTTGGTGGCGGTATCGTCGCAGAAGGCAAATTGCTTCACGGTGTTGCTGGTGCAGCAGGTGAGCTTGGTCACATCACTGTTGACTTTGACCAGCCAATCTCATGTACTTGCGGTAAGAAAGGCTGCCTTGAGACAGTTGCTTCAGCAACAGGGATTGTCAACTTGACTCGTCGCTATGCCGATGAATACGAAGGCGATGCAGCCTTGAAACGCTTGATTGATAATGGAGAAGAAGTAACTGCTAAGACTGTCTTTGATCTCGCAAAAGAAGGAGACGACCTTGCTTTGATTGTTTACCGTAACTTCTCACGTTACTTGGGAATCGCTTGTGCTAACATTGGTTCAATCCTAAACCCATCAACAATCGTCATCGGTGGTGGTGTGTCAGCTGCGGGAGAATTCCTTCTACAAGGTGTTCAAAAAGTTTACGATGAAAATAGTTTCCCACAAGTACGCACATCTACTAAATTAGCTCTTGCAACTCTAGGAAATGACGCTGGAGTTATCGGAGCAGCATCACTTGTATTGCAATAAGATAATGAGAGAGGAAAATGCTAACCTAGAGTTAGTAATGTTCCTCTTTTATTTTTTATGCTATACTAGTTAGGACAATGAATGAGGTGAAACGAAATGACAAAAGCAGATACGATTTTTAAAGAGAATATTGAACGCATTCTAAAGGAAGGTGTTTTCTCAGAGCAGGCTCGTCCTAAGTACAAGGATGGGACTGTTGCTAATTCCAAGTATGTAACTGGTGCCTTTTCCGAGTACGACTTATCTAAAGGAGAATTTCCTATCACAACCTTGCGTCCCATTGCAATCAAATCCGCCATCAAAGAAGTTCTCTGGATTTACCAAGACCAGTCAAATAGCTTAGAAGTGCTTAATGACAAGTACAATGTTCACTACTGGAATGACTGGGAAGTTGGAGACACGGGAACCATTGGTGAGCGCTATGGTGCCGTTGTTAAGAAACACGACATTATCAATAAGCTTCTCAAACAGTTGGAAACCAATCCTTGGAACCGCCGCAATATTATTTCGCTCTGGGATTACCAAGCTTTCGAAGAAACAGATGGGCTGCTCCCGTGCGCCTTTCAGACCATGTTTGATGTCCGGCGTGTTGATGGGGAAATCTATCTGGATGCGACCTTGATCCAGCGCTCCAATGACATGCTAGTAGCCCACCACATCAACGCTATGCAGTATGTGGCTTTGCAGATGATGATTGCCAAACATTTTGGCTGGAAGGTTGGGAAGTTCTTCTACTTCATCAACAACCTCCATATCTATGATAATCAATTTGAACAAGCTCAGGAATTGCTCCGTCGGGAGCCGTCAAACTGCCAACCACGCTTGGTTTTAAATGTTCCTGATGGGACTAATTTCTTTGATATCAAAGCAGAAGATTTTGAGTTGGTGGATTATGACCCTGTTAAGCCACAGTTGAAGTTTGACCTAGCTATTTAAAAGAATAGAAAAAAGAAGTTGAGAATAATCCCAACTTCTTTTGTTTCTTAACGTGATACGCGGCGACGAGCTGCTTTTTTACGGTTTTCTTCGATGAAAGCTGCTTTTTGCTCTTCTGGTTCGATTACTTTCTTTTTAAATGCGTATACTGCACCTGCAACGGCAGCGACAGTTCCTGCGACACCTGTTACAAGACCTTTAGCGAATCCTTTAGCCATGAGTCTTCCTCCTTTATATTCTCAATCAGCCAGCCTCCTCAAGAGGTCACATTTTTCTGACTGACCTTTTTGTGTTATAATAATAGTAACGAAAAAATGGGAATTTTTCAAGGAAAAAAGATGAAAACAAAAATAATTGTGATTGTTGGACCGACTGCTGTTGGAAAGACGGCTCTAGCTATTGAAGTTGCAAAGCGTTTTAATGGCGAAGTGGTTAGTGGAGATAGCCAGCAAGTCTATCGAGGACTTGATATTGGGACGGCCAAGGCTAGTCCAGAAGAGCAGGCAGCTGTTCCTCATCATTTAATCGATGTTAGAGAGATAACCGAGTCTTACTCGGCTTTTGATTTTGTTTCAGAAACTAAGATGACTATTGAGGGTATTCACAACCGTGGCAAGCTAGCCATTATCGCCGGTGGGACTGGACTTTATATCCAGAGCTTGCTAGAAGGTTACCACCTAGGTGGAGAGACTCCTCATGAGGAGATTTTAGCTTATCGAGCTAGTTTGGAGCCATATTCAGATGAGGAATTAGCCCATTTGGTGGATCAAGCAGGCCTTGAGATTCCCCAGTTTAATCGTCGTCGTGCTATGCGTGCCTTAGAAATTGCCCATTTTGGTCAGGATTTGGAAAATCAAGAGACCTTGTATGAACCGCTGATTATCTGCTTGGATGATGAACGTAGTCAACTTTATGAGCGTATCAACCACCGAGTGGATTTGATGTTTGAGGCTGGGCTTTTGGATGAAGCCAAGTGGCTGTTTGACCATTCCCCTAATGTACAGGCTGCTAAAGGAATTGGCTATAAGGAACTCTTTCCTTATTTCCGTGGAGAGCAGACCTTGGAGGAAGCTAGTGAGAGTCTCAAACAGGCGACCCGTCGTTTTGCCAAGCGTCAGCTGACCTGGTTCCGTAATCGCATGCAGGTCACCTTTTATCAGATTGGAGAATCTGGTGTACAAGACCGCATTTTAAGCCAGATAGAGGAGTTTTTAGATGATTGAAACGGAGAAAAAAGAGGAGCGAGTCCTGCTGATTGGTGTGGAATTGCAGGGTATGGACAGTTTTGACCTCTCCATGGAAGAATTGGCTAGTTTAGCGAAAACGGCAGGGGCAGTCGTTGTAGATAGCTACAGACAAAAACGTGAAAAATATGATTCCAAGACCTTCGTCGGCTCTGGTAAGTTGGAAGAGATTGCGCTTATGGTGGATGCAGAAGAAATCACTACTGTCATCGTCAACAACCGTCTGACCCCAAGGCAGAATGTCAATCTAGAGGAAGTTCTCGGTGTTAAGGTCATTGACCGTATGCAGTTGATTTTGGATATCTTTGCCATGCGGGCTCGAAGCCATGAAGGGAAGCTCCAAGTCCACCTAGCCCAACTCAAATACCTCTTGCCTCGCTTGGTTGGTCAGGGGATTATGCTCAGCCGTCAGGCAGGGGGAATTGGTTCCCGTGGTCCTGGTGAAAGCCAACTGGAGCTGAACCGTCGTAGCGTTCGCAATCAAATCACGGATATCGAGCGCCAGCTCAAGGTGGTTGAGAAAAATCGTGCGACTGTCAGAGAAAAACGTTTGGAGTCTAGCACTTTTAAGATTGGTTTGATTGGTTATACCAATGCTGGGAAATCAACTATCATGAACATCTTGACCAGTAAGACCCAGTATGAAGCAGATGAGCTCTTTGCGACTCTGGATGCGACAACCAAGAGTATTCATCTGGGAGGCAACCTCCAAGTAACTTTGACAGATACCGTTGGCTTTATCCAAGATTTGCCGACAGAGTTGGTGTCCAGTTTCAAGTCAACCTTGGAAGAAAGCAAGCATGTGGACCTTCTGGTTCATGTTATCGATGCTAGCAATCCTTACCACGAGGAACATGAAAAAACGGTTCTCTCCATCATGAAAGACCTGGACATGGAAGATATTCCTCACTTGACGCTTTATAATAAAGCGGATTTGGTGGAGGATTTCACGCCTACCCAAACGCCATATACCCTCATTTCTGCCAAGTCTGAGGACAGTCGTGAAAACTTGCAAGCATTATTGCTAGATAAGATTAAGGAAATTTTTGAAGCATTTACCCTGCGAGTGCCTTTTTCAAAGTCCTACAAGATTCATGATTTAGAGAGTGTTGCAATTCTGGAAGAACGTGATTATCAGGAAGACGGCGAAGTGATTACAGGCTACATTTCCGAGAAAAATAAATGGAGGTTAGAAGAATTTTATGACTGATATTAAAACTTTGGCTCTAAAGTATGGAGGTTATACAAGTCTGGACAAGGTCTATCTGGATCAGCTTCTAGCTGGTAAGACAGAGCAGGAGCAGTTAACACTTATTACACCTCCGCCAAGTGTTGTTAATGCCTACTTTGCAGAACTCTATCAGAAAAAAAGTCCTCAGGCTGCGACGGATTATTTTGCAGAACTCAGTCAGGAACTGAATCTTTACAATACTGAGCCAAGTTTCACCCTAGAAAATAAGTCTTTTATTCGGCTTAATCTGTCTGGTAAATCCTTTGGTTTTTGTTATGAGAGTGACGGCTTTGGTCGGATTTTCTCTGAAAATGAGGAGAAAATCTCGGATGACTTGCTCTTTGAAATTGCGCAAATTTTCCCCCATCAATTAGTCTTTGAAGAGTCTGGTAAGATTTACATGAAGCCTGTCGAGGACGAGGAAGTTGTCAGCCTAGAAAGTCTCACAGCTTTGACTGATTTGGAAAGATTGGCTGATGGTCGAAAACGTCTCAAAGGCTACAGCCAAGAGGATTTATTGCAAGAAGCTGCTGCTTTTTCTGGCAAACGCTATTTCCGATCGGAAAACCGCACAGCCATGTTATATATTGATTAATTAGAAAGTATCGAATGGATATTCAATTTTTAGGAACGGGGGCTGGTCAGCCCTCTAAAGCCCGCAACGTTTCAAGTCTCGCCCTGAAACTTTTGGACGAGATTAACGAAGTTTGGCTCTTTGACTGTGGAGAAGGTACGCAAAATCGCATTCTGGAAACCACAATTCGACCACGTAAGGTCAGCAAAATCTTTATTACCCATCTGCATGGAGACCACATTTTTGGTTTGCCAGGTTTCCTTTCTAGCCGTGCCTTTCAGGCCAATGAAGAGCAGACAGATTTGGAAATCTACGGACCTCAAGGAATCAAGTCATTTGTCTTAACCAGCCTTCGTGTGTCAGGTTCTCGTCTGCCCTACCGCATTCATTTCCATGAGTTTGACCAAGATTCTCTGGGTAAAATTCTTGAAACCGATAAATTCACTGTGTATGCAGAGGAGCTGGACCACACTATTTTCTGTGCTGGCTATCGTGTCATGCAAAAGGATCTAGAAGGGACGCTGGATGCTGAAAAACTCAAGGCTGCTGGTGTTCCGTTCGGCCCGCTTTTTGGTAAAATCAAAAACGGCCAGGATCTTGTTTTGGAAGACGGAACTGAAATCAAGGCAGCAGACTATATCTCAGCGCCACGTCCAGGTAAGATTATCACTATTTTAGGAGATACTCGAAAAACGGATGCCAGTGTGCGTCTGGCTGTCAATGCAGATGTCCTAGTTCATGAGTCCACTTATGGCAAGGGTGATGAAAAAATTGCTCGTAACCATGGTCACTCAACTAATATGCAAGCTGCACAAGTAGCGGTAGAAGCAGGTGCCAAACGCCTCCTACTCAACCATATCAGTGCCCGTTTCCTCTCAAAAGATATTAGCAAACTCAAGAAAGACGCTGCCACAATTTTTGAAAATGTCCATGTGGTCAAAGACTTGGAAGAAGTGGAAATCTAGCAGTCACAGAAAGGATAAGTATGCCTACTATTCTCATTACCGGAGCTAGCGGTGGTCTAGCTCAAGAAATGGTCAAACTCCTGCCCAATGACCAACTCATCTTGCTTGGTAGAAATAAGGAAAAATTAGCCCAACTCTACGGAAATTATTCCCATGCAGAATTGATTGAAATTGATATTACCGACGATTCAGCCCTAGAAGCTCTGGTAACTGATCTTTATCTCCGCTATGGCAAGATTGATGTCTTGATTAACAACGCTGGTTACGGGATTTTTGAGGGATTTGACCAGATTGCTGATAAAGATATTCACCAGATGTTTGAGGTCAATACCTTTGCCCTGATGAATCTGTCTCGTCACCTTGCGGCTCGTATGAAGGAAAGCAGCAAAGGGCATATCATCAACATCGTCAGCATGGCAGGTCTAATAGCTACTGGCAAGTCTAGTCTTTACTCAGCGACCAAGTTTGCGGCTATTGGTTTTTCAAATGCTCTGCGACTCGAACTTATGCCCTATGGAGTCTATGTGACAACAGTCAATCCAGGTCCAATCCGAACAGGATTTTTTGACCAAGCTGACCCAGATGGAACTTATCTTAAATCGGTTGACCGCTTCCTCTTAGAGGCAGATGCAGTGGCTAAAAAGATTGTCAAGATTATAGGCAAAAATAAACGAGAACTCAATCTCCCGATTTTGTTGAACCTAGCCCATAAGTTTTATACTCTCTTTCCCAAGCTAGCTGATAAGTTGGCAGGGGAAACTTTTAATTATAAGTAAAAAGAACCAATGTGCAGGTTGTTGCTAGCCTACATATTGGTTCTTATCATTTCTCAACTATCAAACTGAACTTCTTCTAGTAGATAGTCGATAAAGCGTTCGCCCATCTTAGATAGGCTGGTTTTCTCATGCTGGATATAGACCAGCTCAATCGGGTCATCAATATCCAGTGGGATAGAAACGATATTGTCTCCGTTTAGGTTGCTGTTCAAAATCCCTGTCGCAATGGTATAACCATCCAAACCAATCAAGAGATTAAAGAGGGTGGCACGGTCACTGACCACAATGGATTTCTTGTGGTGTTCTTGAGAAAGAATCTCTTCTGAAAAGTAGAAGGAGTTGTGCGTCCCTTGGTCATAGCTGAGGTAAGGGAAATTCTCCAAATCAGACAGTTTCACCTTGTCTTTCTTTGCCAGAGGGTTGGTCTTGCTGACAAAGATATGCGGTTGCGCTGTGAAGAGATGGTGGGATAGCAGGTGATTGTCATCCAGCATCTTGGTTAAAACATCACGGTTGTAGCTGTTCAAAAATAGGACACCGACCTCACTACGGAAATTCTTGACGTCGTCAATAATCTCCCAAGTCCGAGTTTCACGAAGGAAGAGTTCGTATTTCTCCATATCGCTTTTCTTGAGCAAAGAGACAAAGGCATTGACCACAAAGGCATAGTGTTGAGACGAAACGCTAAAGAGTTCGCGGTGGGCGACAGGATTTTTATAGCGTTCCTCCAGAAGCTGGGTCTGCTCGACAACCTGACGGGCATAGGAGAGAAACTCCATCCCATCACGGGTCAAGGTGATTCCCTTGGGATTGCGGATAAAGATCTCAATGCCCATTTCATTTTCCAAATCTCGCACTGCATTGGAGAGACTTGGCTGAGTGATAAAGAGTTGCTTGGCTGCCTCATTCATGGAGCCAGTTTCGACGATTTTGATAATATAATGTAATTGTTGAATTCTCATGTTTTTATTGTACCATACTTGCCTTAGAATCGCTAAAGAAGATAGGAAAATAAGGAGCATTGTGTGAGTCTCTTCTTGAAAAAAACACAAAATTTTGCTAGAATGAGTCTTATGAAAACATTCTATGATGTGCAGCAATTCCTCAAACGATTTGGTATTATTGTTTACATGGGAAAACGCTTATATGATATTGAACTGATGAAGTTGGAACTATCTCGGATTTACGATGCAGGGTTGATGGATAAATTAGACTATCTAGAGGCAGAAGCAGTTCTTCGCAGAGAGCACAAGGTAGAATTGGATTATATTGAGAAAAATGGAGAAAAGAACTAATGGTTACTTGGATTTTGTGGGCACTTATACTAGCAATGTTGGCGTGGATGGGCTTTAACTATCTTCGTATTCGCCGTGCGGCTAAAATTGTGGACAATAAGGAGTTTGAAGCCTTGATTCGTACGGGTCAATTGATTGATTTGCGCGACCCAGCAGAATTCCACAGAAAACATATCCTTGGTGCACGCAATATTCCTTCAAGTCAGTTGAAAACTAGTCTTGCAGCCCTTCGTAAAGATAAACCTGTCCTTCTCTACGAAAACCAACGTGCGCAACGAGTTACAAATGCAGCTCTTTACTTGAAAAAACAAGGTTTTTCTGAGATTTATATCCTTTCTTATGGCTTGGATTCTTGGAAAGGGAAAGTGAAGACTAGCTAACCTTATTTCCAAATTAGTCGAATGATAGGATGAAGCTATTGTTTTATAGTATAATTAATTTGTATAAAATTTAAAGAGTTCTTAGAACATGAAAGAAAAGAAGAAAAATCCACTTTTTGTGGGTATCTTGTCGATTATTCTTGGTTTGTTATTTCCAATTGTAGGCCTGATTTTGGGTATCATAGGATTGGTCTTGGCTATTTCATACCAAAAAGAGTCACAATTAGACTATAAAATAGAAAAGATTCTTAATATCTTAGGAATTGTGATTTCTGTAGTTAACTGGATTGTAGCAATCGCCTTAATTTTTCGGTAAATAAAAGAAAAAAGCTTTAGTTTTAAAGCTTTCTTTATTTTATCGACTCATCTCTAAATAGTTTTTAATGATTTGTAACTCTTTTTGGTTCAAAGGGCGGTAGTTACCTTCTGCTAAATCTGGGTTCAATGTGAAGTCCCCAAATTGGATTCTCTTGAGGCTAGTTACCTTAACACCAACCGAGAGGAACATTTTCTTGATTTGATGAAATTTTCCTTCTGAAATGGTGATAGAGGCTTGACTGAGGGAGGGACTTGCAGATAGAATCTCTAGTTTTGCGGGTTTACAGACAGTACCATCTAAAAAGACAATTCCCTTTTGAAAGGCTTGGATATGGTCAGGTGTTAGAAGTCCATTAACCTCAACTTGATAAGTCTTATCGACATGATATTGGGGATGGAGGAGCTGAAAGCCCAAGGGACCGTTATCGGTCAAGAGAAGGAGTCCTGTTGTATCTCGGTCCAGTCGGCCGACGGCATAGAGCTTGTCAGACTGGATATCAGATGGAAGCAGGTCCATGACGGTCGGAAGTTCCTTGTCTTTGTTGGCTGTAACGACACCAGCAGGTTTATGAAGCATAAGATAGGTGTGTTCATAGCCTTGAATGATTCGATCCTGAAAAAGGAGTTCTTGTAGTCCTGTATCGATATTTTGGGCTAGGGATCGGGCTGGGCAACTATCGACGAGAATGTCCCCTTTGAGTAAGGCTTGTTTCATGGCCTTTCGGCTGATTTTTTCTTGAGCTAATAAATTATCTAAACGCATACTGTGCCTATCTTATCATAAGTCGCTTGCTTTGAAAAGGCTTGACGTGAAAAGAAAAGCGGAGTGAAAACATTTACACTTGCTTGAGTTATGTTATTTATTTGAAATTATGGTATAATCGTTCAGTTAGAAAATAAATTTTGAATATTATAGAGGAAATCATGACAAAATTAAGAGAAGATATCCGTAACATTGCGATTATCGCCCACGTTGACCACGGTAAAACAACCCTGGTTGACGAATTATTGAAACAATCAGAAACGCTTGATGCACGTACTGAATTGGCAGAGCGTGCTATGGACTCAAACGATATCGAAAAAGAGCGTGGGATTACCATCCTTGCTAAAAATACTGCCGTTGCTTACAACGGAACTCGTATCAACATTATGGACACACCAGGACATGCGGACTTCGGTGGAGAAGTTGAGCGTATCATGAAAATGGTTGACGGTGTTGTCTTGGTCGTAGATGCCTATGAAGGAACCATGCCACAAACTCGTTTCGTATTGAAAAAAGCCTTGGAACAAGACCTTGTCCCAATCGTGGTTGTTAACAAAATCGATAAGCCATCAGCTCGTCCAGCAGAAGTAGTGGATGAAGTCTTGGAACTTTTCATCGAGCTTGGTGCAGATGACGACCAGCTTGATTTCCCAGTGGTTTATGCTTCAGCGATCAACGGAACTTCTTCATTGTCAGATGATCCAGCTGACCAAGAAGCGACTATGGCACCAATCTTTGACACGATTATCGACCATATCCCAGCTCCAGTAGATAACTCAGATGAGCCTTTGCAGTTCCAAGTGTCACTTTTGGACTACAATGACTTCGTTGGACGTATCGGTATCGGTCGTGTCTTCCGTGGTACAGTTAAGGTTGGGGACCAAGTTACCCTTTCTAAACTTGACGGTACAACTAAAAACTTCCGTGTTACAAAACTCTTCGGTTTCTTTGGTTTGGAACGTCGTGAAATCCAAGAAGCCAAAGCGGGTGACTTGATTGCCGTTTCAGGTATGGAAGACATCTTTGTCGGTGAAACCATCACTCCGACAGATGCAGTAGAAGCTCTTCCAATCCTACACATCGATGAGCCAACTCTTCAAATGACTTTCTTGGTCAACAACTCACCATTTGCTGGTAAAGAAGGTAAATGGGTAACTTCTCGTAAGGTGGAAGAACGCTTGCAGGCAGAATTGCAAACAGACGTTTCCCTTCGTGTTGACCCAACTGATTCACCAGATAAATGGACTGTTTCAGGACGTGGAGAATTGCACTTGTCAATCCTTATCGAAACAATGCGTCGTGAGGGCTATGAACTTCAAGTATCTCGTCCAGAAGTTATCGTAAAAGAAATCGACGGTGTTAAATGTGAACCATTTGAACGTGTACAAATCGACACTCCAGAAGAATACCAAGGGTCTGTTATCCAAAGCCTTTCTGAACGTAAAGGTGAAATGTTGGATATGATTTCAACTGGTAATGGTCAAACTCGTTTGGTCTTCCTTGTTCCAGCGCGTGGTTTGATTGGATACTCAACTGAGTTCTTGTCAATGACTCGTGGTTACGGTATCATGAACCATACCTTCGACCAATACTTGCCATTGATTCCAGGGGAAATTGGTGGACGTCACCGTGGTGCCCTTGTTTCTATCGATGCTGGTAAGGCTACAACTTACTCAATCATGTCTATCGAAGAACGTGGTACGATCTTTGTCAACCCAGGTACTGAGGTTTATGAAGGAATGATCATCGGTGAAAACTCTCGTGAAAATGACTTGACAGTTAACATCACGAAGGCAAAACAAATGACCAACGTTCGTTCAGCTACTAAGGACCAAACAGCTGTTATCAAGACGCCTCGTATCTTGACCCTTGAAGAGTCTCTTGAGTTCTTGAACGACGATGAGTACATGGAAGTAACGCCTGAGTCTATCCGTTTGCGTAAACAAATCCTTAACAAAGCAGAGCGTGAGAAAGCTAACAAGAAGAAAAAATCAGCTGAATAAGAGTTAGAAAGAGAGAAAGATGGTCTATTTAGTCCTAGGAATTTTACTGCTCCTACTCTATGTATTTGCGACACCAGAAAGCATTAAAGGGACTGTCAATATCGTCGCTATGGTATGTATTTTAGTGGCACTCTTGATTTTATTGGTTCTATCTTTTCTGAAAATTTTTCAATTACCAACAGAAATATTCCTAGCAATAGCCATGTTGATCCTAGCTTACTTTAGTGTTAGAGACATCACACTCATGCCAGTCAAAAAAAGTAAAAGAAGATAAAAAAGAGAGTTTCGGCTCTCTTTTTTGCTAGGAATTTTACAAGATTGCAATTTATTTTTGAGTTATCACCATCTCTTTTGTTTGGATAATATGAATGGGAAAAACTTGAATAAAATTCTTTAATGGAATCTATTTTATATTTGCTTAGTACTGGTTGCATATTATTTTGAAATAAAACTACTATATAATATTATTCATAGAGGTAATATAGTAAAATATCTAAAAATTCGATTTTTTCCTTGACAACAAATAATAAAAATGTTATTCTTATCACATAAGAAAGCGGTTTCAACAAAAGAGAGAGGAGGGTTTATTTTGTTGCATTGTTGCTCAAGGTGTGCTTTTTTTGAAAGAAAAAATAAAATGAAAACGAAAAAACATAGATTACTTGCTCTAGTTCTTATTTCAAGTTTTACATTATTGGGAGCTGCATCAACTGCTGTACAATATCCAGATGGAGGAGTATGGACATATGGAGAAGGTTCAGGAGGTGGTTGGGCTTTTTCAAATTACTATCATGGTAAAAAATATCATTATTCATCCATCGTGAGCAGATGGGATGGTCATTCTGATAAAGGAGAAGCTCCTGCTGGAAAAACCTCCTATGCATGGATTTGGACTAAATGGGGAGAACAAGTAGCATTTTACTGTGATTATGACTAATCGTTCATTGATTTAAATCGTTCCCCTTGTAAGAAATTACAGGGGGAATTTTGTTTACAAGGAGTCTACCAAGGAGTCTACTATGAAGAAACTATTCATATTATTATCAACTTTTTTTCTCAGCTTCTTCCTTGCTTGGATTATTGTCTTACGTGCGCCACAATATTTATATGCAAGCTATGATTCCGTTTCTTTACTTCGTGTCAAAAAAGATACTCAGGAACCGACGCGTGAGGTATTTGAACAGGAATTGGAGAATTTTGCAAACTCAGAACAGAGTTTAATAGCTAGAAGAATTGTAGAGCCGAGTAAGGATGGGACGACTCACTTTACTTATGCAACTTATGGTCAGGGAACTTTACCAAAAGAATTCCAAGAAGCTAGCCAAGAAAGTCGTGAACGTAGTGATCCGCTAAATAGTTATCTCCTTTTGTCAGGCTCCTTGACGAAAGAAAAGCTTGCCGATAAATTAGGAGATTTGGGTTATAAAGCAAGTGCTGACCGAAAGATACCGCCCTATTTTCTTGCTTTTCGAATATTACTAAATCCCCTTATTTTAATTAGTTTAGCAATATTTGGCTTATCTTTCTTTGCTCTGGTGATTATTACTCGGATTAAGGAAATGAGAGCAGCAGGTATAAAACTCTTTTCTGGTCAGACTCTCTTATCCATCATGGGGCATTCTTTATCTACTGATATCAAATGGCTCCTTCTATCAGCCCTCCTTTCCTTCCTAGGTGGGGGAGTCGTTCTTTTTAGTCAAGGTTTGTTTTATCCTATCTTGTTAGCCACCTATGGTTTTGGGATTAGTTTCTATCTGTTGTTTTTATTGGCGATTTCAATTTTACTAATGCTCCTTTACCTAATGAGTTTGAGTTACAAAGCATTAGTTCCCGTTATTAAGGGGAGATTACCCCTTAAACGCCTGATGATTTTAACCCTATTGTGTCAGTTGGTTGCTGTCTTTACAGTAGGATACGCTGTTAAGACAGGTTTGACGTCTTACCAACGATTGAAAGAACTTGAAATTTCAAAACAAGCATGGCAGGATAGAGCAGACTATTATCAAATTTCTTTTGGCTTAGGTGATAGAGGAAAAGATACAGAAAATCAGAGCAAGTGGTATGCCTTTGCCAAGGAAGCAATCGAAGAAGAACAAGCTCTTTATGTAAAGGATAATCTGCTCCATTTTGCCAATCCACAAGGAAAAAATGAACAGGGAGAGACACTGGATACCTATAGTCCAGATGCTAATACGCTCTATGTTAGTCCCAGTTATTTGGACAAGGAAAAGGTCGTGGTAGATGCTGAGACCAAACAGAAGTTAGCCCATCTCCAAAAAGGTGAGTTTATCCTCTTGCTCCCAGAACATTTGCGCTCTCGAGAAGCAGAACTTAAGAAAGTTTTTGAAGAAAGATTGAGTTATTATGGAAAATCTGGTGAGGAGGCAAGTGCTCCTTTGGATTATGAGATGAAAGCGCACGTTAGTTATCTTTCAATGGGAGAAAAGCGGTTTGTTTATAATAACGGTGAGAATCCCGTATCCACTCAGTATTTGACTGATCCGATTTTAGTAGTATTCACGCCGACTTCTACAGGTGATAGTTTTATATCCTTATCTAGTTGGTCTATCAATGCTGGAAAACAACTCTTTATCAAAGGATATGAGAGTGGGCTAGAACTCTTGAAGAAAGCTGGAATTTATGAGCAAGTATCCTATCTTAAAGAAGGAAGAAGTGTTTATCTAACTCGTTATAATGAAGTTCAAACTGAAACAGCAACTTTAATCTTAGGAGCTATTGTTGGAATAGCCAGTTCCTTGTTACTCTTTTATTCTGTCAATCTTCTATATTTCGAGCAATTCCGCCGAGATATCTTGATTAAACGAATTTCAGGTTTACGATTTTTTGAAACACATGCTCAGTATATGGTTAGCCAATTTGCCAGTTTTGTATTTGGTGCTAGTCTCTTTATTTTAAGCAGTCGAGACTTGGTGATTGGCTTGCTCACTTTATTGGTCTTTCTAGCTAGTGCAGTTTTGACGCTTTACCGTCAAGCGCAGAAAGAATCTCGTGTTTCTATGACAATTATGAAAGGAAAATAGGATGATTGAACTAAAGAATATATCTAAAAAATTTGGAAGCCGTCAGCTATTTTCAGATACGAATCTTCATTTTGAAGGTGGGAAAATTTATGCCTTAATCGGTACAAGTGGCTGTGGTAAGACAACACTCTTGAATATGATTGGACGATTAGAGCCATATGACAAAGGGCAAATCATATATGATGGCACTTCTCTTAAGGACATTAAGCCTTCTGTTTTCTTTAGAGATTACTTAGGATACTTATTTCAAGATTTTGGCTTAATTGAAAGCCAAACCGTCAAAGAGAATCTCAATCTGGGTTTAGTTGGTAAAAAGTTGAAGGAAAAAGAGAAAATCTCTTTGATGAAACAAGCTCTAAACCGTGTAAACCTCTCTTATTTGGATTTGAAGCAACCTATATTTGAGTTATCAGGAGGAGAAGCACAACGTGTTGCACTAGCGAAGATAATTTTAAAGGATCCACCTTTGATCCTTGCAGATGAACCAACCGCTTCCTTAGACCCCAAAAACTCTGAGGAATTACTTTCCATCCTAGAATCTTTAAAAAATCCGAATCGGACCATTATTATTGCGACCCATAATCCTCTGATTTGGGAGCAAGTGGATCAGGTCATTCGAGTTACCGATTTATCACATAGATGATATGGTAAGATTCAGTTAGAAGAAAGAGTCACAAACACACTTTGTGGCTTTTTTATTTCCATAAAAATGGTAAAATAGTAGGAGTAGAAATGGAGTTCGAGACATGAAAGTAATAGATCAATTTAAAAATAAGAAAGTCCTTGTTTTAGGTTTGGCCAAGTCTGGTGAATCTGCAGCTCGTTTGTTGGACAAGCTAGGTACCATTGTGACAGTAAATGATGGGAAACCTTTCGAGGACAATCCAGCTGCCCAAAGTTTGCTGGAAGAAGGGATCAAGGTCATTACAGGTGGCCATCCTTTGGAACTCTTGGATGAAGAGTTTGCCCTTATGGTGAAAAATCCAGGTATCCCCTACAACAATCCCATGATTGAAAAGGCTTTGGCCAAGGGAATTCCAGTCTTGACTGAGGTGGAATTGGCTTATTTGATTTCAGAAGCACCGATTATTGGTATCACAGGATCGAACGGTAAGACAACCACAACGACTATGATTGGGGAAGTTTTGACTGCTGCTGGGCAACATGGTCTTTTATCAGGGAATATCGGCTATCCTGCCAGTCAGGTTGCTCAAATAGCATCAGATAAGGACACGCTTGTTATGGAACTTTCTTCTTTCCAACTCATGGGTGTTCAAGAATTCCATCCAGAGATTGCGGTTATTACCAACCTCATGCCAACTCATATCGATTATCATGGATTATTTGAGGAATATGTAGCAGCCAAGTGGAATATCCAGAACAAGATGACAGCAGCTGATTTCCTTGTCTTGAACTTTAATCAAGACTTGGCAAAAGACTTGGCTTCCAAGACAGAAGCCACTGTTGTACCATTTTCAACACTTGAAAAGGTTGATGGAGCTTATCTGGAAGATGGTCAACTCTACTTCCGTGGTGAAGTAGTCATGGCAGTGAATGAAATCGGTGTTCCAGGTAGCCACAATGTGGAAAATGCCCTTGCGACTATTGCTGTAGCCAAGCTTCGTGGTGTGGACAATCAAACCATCAAGGAAACTCTTTCAGCCTTCGGTGGTGTCAAACACCGTCTCCAGTTTGTGGATGACATCAAGGGTGTTAAATTCTATAACGACAGTAAATCAACTAATATCTTGGCTACTCAAAAAGCCTTATCAGGATTTGACAACAGCAAGGTCGTCTTGATTGCAGGTGGTTTGGACCGTGGCAATGAGTTTGACGAATTGGTGCCAGACATTACTGGACTCAAGAAGATGGTCATCCTGGGTCAATCTGCAGAACGTGTCAAACGGGCAGCAGACAAGGCTGGTGTCGCTTATGTGGAGGCGACAGATATTGCAGATGCGACCCGCAAGGCCTATGAACTTGCGACTCAAGGAGATGTGGTTCTTCTTAGTCCTGCCAATGCCAGCTGGGATATGTATGCTAACTTTGAAGTACGTGGCGACCTCTTTATCGACACAGTAGCGGAGTTAAAAGAATAAAATATGAAAAAAATTGTCTTTACAGGTGGGGGGACGGTTGGACACGTTACCCTCAATCTTTTGTTAATGCCCAAGTTCATCGAAGATGGTTGGGAAGTCCACTATATCGGGGACAAGCGTGGTATCGAACACCAAGAAATCCTTAAGTCAGGTTTGGATGTCACTTTCCACTCCATTGCGACTGGGAAATTGCGTCGCTATTTCTCTTGGCAAAATATGCTGGACGTCTTCAAAGTTGGCTGGGGAATCGTCCAATCGCTCTTTATCATGTTGCGACTTCGTCCACAGACCCTTTTTTCAAAGGGAGGCTTTGTCTCAGTACCGCCTGTTATCGCTGCGCGTGTGTCAGGAGTGCCTGTCTTTATTCACGAATCTGACCTGTCTATGGGCTTGGCCAATAAAATCGCCTATAAATTTGCGACTAAGATGTATTCAACCTTTGAGCAAGCTTCGAGTTTGTCTAAGGTTGAGCATGTGGGAGCAGTGACCAAGGTTTCAGATCAAAAAAATCCAGAACCAGATGAATTGGTGGATATTCAAAGCCACTTTAATCATAAATTGCCGACTGTATTGTTTGTTGGCGGTTCTGCAGGTGCTCGTGTCTTTAACCAATTGGTGACAGACCATAAGAAAGAACTAACAGAGCGCTACAATATTATCAATCTAACTGGAGATTCTAGCCTGAATGAGTTGAGCCAAAATCTTTTTCGTGTTGACTATGTGACCGATCTCTATCAACCCTTGATGGAATTGGCTGATATTGTTGTGACACGAGGTGGTGCCAATACGATTTTTGAGCTCTTGGCGATAGCAAAATTGCATGTCATTGTGCCGCTTGGTCGTGAAGCTAGTCGTGGTGACCAGCTTGAAAATGCAGCTTACTTTGTAAAAAAAGGCTATGCAGAAGACCTTCAAGAAAGCGATTTGACCTTGGATAGTTTGGAAGAGAGGCTTTCTCACTTACTAAGTCACAAGGAAGATTACCAAGCTAAGATGAAAGCTTCTAAGGAATTGAAATCTCTAGCAGATTTTTATCAATTGTTGAAAAAAGATTTATCATAAGGAAAGTAAATGTCAAAAGATAAGAAAAATGAGGACAAAGAAACCCTCGAAGAATTGAAAGAGTTATCAGAATGGCAGAAACGAAACCAAGAATATCTAAAAAAGAAGGCTGAAGAAGAGGCGGCTCTAGCTGAGGAGAAGGAAAAGGAAAGACAAGCTCGAATGGGAGAAGAATCTGAGAAGTCAGAGGATAAACAGGACCAGGAGAGTGAAACAGACCAGGAAGATTCAGAATCAGCTAAGGAAGAGTCTGAAGAAAAAGTAGCATCCTCAGAGGCTGACAAAGAGAAAGAAGAGAAAGAAGAACCAGAGTCTAAAGAGAAGGAGGAACAGGATAAAAAGCTTGCTAAAAAGGCTACAAAGGAAAAACCAGCCAAAGCAAAGATTCCTGGTATCCATATCTTGCGAGCCTTCACGATTTTATTTCCAAGTCTGCTTTTATTGATTGTCTCTGCCTACTTGCTCAGTCCTTATGCGACCATGAAAGATATTCGTGTTGAGGGAACGGTGCAAACTACAGCTGATGATATTCGACAGGCTTCAGGCATTCAGGATTCGGATTATACGATTAACCTTCTGCTAGACAAGGCAAAATATGAAAAGCAGATTAAGTCTAACTATTGGGTTGAATCAGCTCAACTTGTCTATCAATTTCCAACTAAGTTCACTATTAAGGTCAAGGAATATGATATTGTGGCCTACTATATTTCTGGTGAAAATCATTATCCTATTCTTTCTAGCGGTCAGCTTGAGACCAGTGCGGTAAGTTTGGTGAGTCTGCCAGAAACTTATATATCAGTTCTCTTTAATGATAGTGAACAAATCAAGGCTTTTGTCTCAGCACTTTCTCAAATTAGCCCAGAACTCAAGGCGGCTATCCAAAAGGTGGAATTAGCCCCAAGCAAGGTGACTTCCGATTTAATTCTATTGACTATGAATGATTCGGACGAAGTCTTGGTTCCGCTTTCTGAAATGAGTAAGAAATTGCCTTATTACAGTAAGATTAAGCCTCAATTGTCAGAACCAAGTGTGGTCGATATGGAAGCTGGAATCTACAGTTACACTGTAGCGGATAAATTGATTATGGAAGCAGAAGAAAAAGCCAAAAAAGAGGCCGAAGAAGCTGAGAAAAGGCAGGAAGAAGAACGTAAACGTTTAGAAGAAGAACAGAAAAAACAAGAGGAAGAGAGCAATCGAAACCAAACGACCCAGCGCTCATCGCGTCGCTAGGTTTACCTTTTCTCTTATAGTTCTTTAGTGACCATGTTTTTACGTTTAATATTTGACATCTGTTTTTCTTTATGTTACATTTGCAATGTAATCGATTACAAAATAATTTTTTATGAAGAAGGTAACACATATGTCAGATGAAGCATTCTTATTTGAAGAAATTGAAGAAATCGTAGCCTCTACAGATGGTGAATTTTTGGGGAGTTTTACTTGGAACTGGGGTAGTTCTCTTAATTGGAGTAGCCTATTGTTAAAAAGATAGGGAGTGATAATCATGCAAGATACATTTTTATTTGAGGGAATTGAAGAAATTTCAGTACCAGTTAGTGATTTTTCAGCTGGACTTGCAACAGGTATCGGATTTGGTTTAGCAATCCTTGCTCTTGCTGGTTGTTGAAGTTTGTTCATTTACTAATATCAAGCTTTTTCAATTTCATTTTAGACAGTCATTTGAATTTTCCGTATTAGTCTTGCAACAGGAGATTAATAGAATTAGTCATTATTTTATTGATTGCGGATTGAGGGACTAGAGTATGTTTTATTCAGCCCCTCTTGTATTTATTAAAGGTTAGGTTTGTTATGAGAATTGTTGATAAGATTAAGATATTACCTACTCCTTATGAGGGACACTATCATCTATATATACCATCTAGTAAGAAATATGTATTAGTTGGAAAACAGGAAAAAAGTGGTTAGAGCAACTAATAGGTCAAGAATTTACCATATCGGACTTATTATAGTAAAATGAAATAAGAATAGGACAAATCGATCAGGACAGTAAAATCGAATTCTAACAATGTTTTAGAAGTAGAGGTGTACTATTCTAGTTTCAATCTACTATAGTGTTAGTAGGGAAGAAATATTATTTAAGATTTTATATTGTTCTTAGTAAAATGGGACTTATAGATTCTATGAAATCACGAAAAAAGATAAATATTTTTAAAATATCTTGGGACTTTAATATAACATTATCTGAAAAATTAAACTATAAAAGATTTAATAAGAATTTTGAAAAAATCCTATTTGGTATTTTCCCATTGGCTCTTATTTTGCAATGTTTTATTATGTATATTTATAGGGCGGATATTTTGACTAATTTCCAAAACTTTCCAATAACGCTAAACATTCTTTTATTTTGGTTGCTTGTTGTTATTATATCTGCAACGATACATGAATTTAGTCATGCAATAATTGCTAATAATTATCAAATTGAGATCCCAAATTGTGGAATAATGCTACTTTTGTTTAATTTGGCTTTTTTTGTAGATTTAAGTGGGGTGCAATTCTTAAAAAATAAAAAACAATTTTTGAAAATTATGTTAGCAGGAATTGCTTCAAATTCGATTTTATCACTTACAGGTTTACTTGTTTTATTGTTCACATCGTATAAATTGCTTGGACTCTTATTTTTTATCATTAACTTAGGTATGATTTTTATTAATTCAATTCCTTTTTTTCAGTATGATAGTGGTATTATTTTAAGATACTTGAATTCTAACAATAATAACTTGAATTTTCAATATATAGTTCAACTTTTAATAGCATTTGTTATTATTTATTTCCCTTTGAGTTAACTATTACAGTTTTTGACACCTAATATTATTGTTCGTAGTATAGGAGGGGTGGTTGTTTCTATACTGCTTTCTATATTATATATGAGAGGAAGGACGAAATATGTTCTACGTAAATAGTTATGTTTTTGCTTATAAAAAAGAAGGTATAATGTATTTGCGTGGTCGGAGTATGCGGGAAATAGCTATAGAACCTCAAATTTCGCAAGAATTTATCAACGATCTATTTAATAGTTGTAAGGAACTATTAGAGATAGAAGAAGTATTAGGCAGTAAACTAACATTTGAACTATTAAATGAACAAATTTTAATTTCGGATGAGATAGATATTGATAGTAGATATTCTAGAACTAAAGGTTACTATTCGTTATTTTATAATGAAGAGTATAATAAAATACAGAATAAAACAGTATTAGTATTAGGAGCCGGAGCCTTAGGATGTTATATATCTCTAAGTCTAAGTATGTATGGAGTGAGGAGACTTATTGTCGCTGATTACGATATAATAGAACCATCAAATTTAAATAGGCAAATTCTTTATACAGAGTCGGATGTTGGTAAGGAGAAGATTAATGTTCTTTCTGAAAAAATACACAAGTATAATTCAGATGTTCAGGTAGTACTTATTTCTATTAAAGTTTCTTCAGTAGAAGAATTAGAAAAAATTGTTGCGGAATATGGGAGTATAGATTTTATCGTTAAAGCAATTGATACGCCCATTGACATTATAAAAATTGTCAATCAATTTGCTGTATCGCATAAGATATCCTACATATCAGGAGGGTTTAATGGATGCTATCTTATTATTGACAATATATATATCCCTACTATCGGTTCTTGCTTTGCTTGTCGGAATATAAACAAAGATATAAATAAGTACACTTTATCTGGTAAGACAAAGTGGCCGACTACACCAGAGATGCCTGCTATTTTGGGAGGGATAATGACTAATTTAATAATTAAAATATTTCTGGGATGTTATAATGAAATTTTAATAGATAACGCTTACGTTTATAATATGAGAAATCATGCTCTAAGTCAAGAACAATATGTTCTGTAAAACGGAGAATGTCCAATTTGTAAAAAAAATAATAAAGTGAAAGATAATAATATTAGAGCGAAAACATTTATTCGTTCAGTTTGTTTTTGCTTATTATCAGGAGGAGTAGCTTTTTTATCTGCTATTGGGCAGTTCACTGTTATAGAAACACAATTAATAGTATTGTTCTTGGGTATTATTTTTGCTATATATTATGCTTACTACAATAAAAATATTCAAACATCATTGGAAAATATAGTATGGCTTTTTTCATCGTTTGAGATTTTATTTTTGCTTGTTAATTTTAGAACATTTATTCAGTTACCAGTGGATATTTATTATGTTAGGTATAGTGTGTCTTAGTTATTATATAACTTTATTATTTAGCAAGGAGGCTTAGTATGTTTAAAAAAATAGGTATAATGAGCATTTGCATATATATAATTATTTTATACTGCTTGAGAATGTATCGTATTATCAATAATATTGAAACAATCTTGCTAACGGTTATATGCTTAATGTTATTGTTTTTTTTAAGACGTTTATTTGATAAAGCTAAGTAAATAGATGTTAAGTAAAAATGTAGAATATAAAGGAGGTGCAATGAGTATGATTGAAGTTAGCTATTTATCAAAAAGTTTTGGTGATAAAATAGCTTTAAATAATATAAGCTTCACTGTTAAAGAAGGTCAGATTTTTGGATTTTTAGGACCATCTGGTTCTGGAAAGACCACAACGATTAATATTCTGACTGGGCAGTTCCTTGCCGATAAAGGACAATCTATTATTTTGGGACAAAAATCTCAAAATTTAACAAGCGGTGAATTAAAGAGAATTGGATTGGTTAGCGATACAAGTGGATTTTATGAGAAAATGTCTCTGTATAACAATCTTCTTTTTTATAGTAAATTTTATAATATTAGTAAATCACGTGTTGATAATTTGTTAAAGCGAGTAGGATTATATGATAGTCGCAAGATGGTAGCAGAAAAATTATCCACTGGAATGAGACAACGAATGCTTTTAGCACGAGCTCTTATCAACAAACCCGCTGTACTCTTTCTGGATGAACCGACCTCAGGTCTAGATCCCACAACTTCTCGAACAATTCATGAGTTAATTTTAGAATTGAAAACAGCAGGGACAACGATTTTTCTAACGACTCATGATATGAATGAAGCAACTCTTTTATGTGATTATGTTGCCTTATTAAATAAAGGGAAATTAGTTGAGCAAGGAGCTCCTTCTGAACTCATTCAAAGATATAATAAAGATAAAAAGATTAAGGTTACAGATTATAATGGGAATCAAATAACTTTTGATTTTACATCACTAGAACAGGTATCTCAGGCTGATCTGGAAAATATTTTTTCAATTCATTCATGTGAGCCTACTTTAGAAGATATTTTTATCACATTAACAGGAGGAAAGCTAAATGATTAAACGGTTTCTGGCTTTGGTATGGTTGCGTTGTCAAATTATCCTTTCCAATAAGAGTATTTTATTGCAAGTTTTAGTGCCTTTTGCTTTCACATATTTTTATAAATATCTTATGGAAACACAGGGGAAGGTCAACGATCAACAGGCATTAGTTCTTTTGATGATGTGTTTACCTTTTTCTTTGGCTTTGGCTGTTGGAAGTCCTATAACTATTATCTTGTCTGAAGAAAAAGAAAAGTACAATTTACAAACTCTTCTGTTGAGTGGTGTTAAAGGCTCCGAATACATTTTATCAACTATGTTTCTTCCTTTTTTGCTAACTTTTGTGATTATGGGAACTACTCCTCTTATTTTAGGAGTTACAATTGTACATACTTTTAATTATATTACAATCGTTCTTCTAACCTCTTTATCCATCATTTTATTCTATTTATTGATAGGTTTAACCGCGAAGAGCCAAGTAGTAGCTCAGGTTATCAGTCTTCCTGCTATGATTTTAGTTGCTTTCTTACCGATGCTATCTGGTTTGGATAAGACAGTTGCGAAGATAACAGATTATAGTTTTATGGGACTGTTTACTAAGTTTTTCACAAAATGGGAGGAATTTTCATGGAATAAAACTCTAATTCCTAATCTAACACTACTTATTTGGATTGTTCTTCTATTAACTTTAATTACGATAACTATTAGGAAAAAGAAAATTTCTTAATTGAGTTATTTTAATGATTATAAACACAAGTGGGAAGGGAAAATGAACTGATCTTTTTGACAGCAATTCTACAGAATAGTCTTATTGCTATATTTTGATTTGAGTGTACGAAAAAAGAAAAATAACAATAGTGCTCATACTAATTGCAGAAGTTTTGGGTGATAAGATAACTGATAAATTGCAATAAAAAATGCAACATTTTTAAATCTCCTCTATAAGTGCCTCAAAAAGTGCTTCAAAACCTGTCTTGTAATCCAAGTATTTTTGGGGACGGTGATTAATAAGCTAGCAAAGCATCATTAAGGATTTTTTCGGTAATTGTTGCCAAATCGGTTTAAGAAAATACTCACGAAGAAGTCCATTCGCATTCTCATTACTTCCCCTTTGCCAAGATGAATAGGCATCCGCAAAATAAAACAGAATTCCCATTTGTTCAATTAAAGGGTAACAAGCAAACTCTTTTTCTCTGTCCGAAGTGAAAGTCTTTAACTATTCTTTTGGAAAGAGTCTTGTGAGGTGTTCAATAGCAGTCAACATGGATTTAGCTGTTTTTACTTGACAAGTGCTAGTAGAAATAATAGAATAATAGAAAACCTTTAAA
>ERZ1023220.7-NODE-7-length-122729-cov-198.241469_pt1 | contig 122729 bp, 136 predicted proteins | sample MGYA00380449_ERZ1023220 | MGnify/ENA primary metagenome ERZ1023220 (study PRJEB33173, sample SAMEA4830396) | metagenome | study: EMG produced TPA metagenomics assembly of the PRJEB25223 data set... | reverse complement strand
CTGAATCAGTCAAGACCATCTGGCAAGCAGCTTGACCCATCTTTCCCTTAAAACCAGCAATAATTACTCGAATACTCATCTCTACTCCTGTCTAAGATACAAAGCCTGTAAGAACACAAAGTGAAAATAGGAATTCTGAGCAAGAAGTGTCTACTCCTTGGAAGAACTATCTTTTTCACACAGGGTTCCAGGCGTGTTCAATTATCAAGATACAAAGGACCTTAGCCACCCATAAAAAATAGGAAATGGCACTGACTTTCCACGAAAGGCAAGACAGACATCTTTTTTCAAGAGGCAGGTAGTCCGTGTTCAATTGCTAAGATACAAGGCATCTTAACTAGCCTAGAAGCGCCAACTAAATCACTGGAATATAACCCAGAGCAATACTTCCTGCTCCTAGGTGCGTTCCAATGACACTACCAAATGTAGCAAGTGAAACATCCGAACCCAAGCCAAAATCAAGCAAATGCTGACGCAATTCTTCAGCCTTTTCAGGAGCATTCCCATGAATGACAATGACCCTGTATTGACTTGAAGCCGTTGTTTCCTTGATAATTTCAATTAAGCGCTTGGTGGCCTTCTTTTCAGTACGAACTTTTTCGTAAACTTCAATCACACCTTGATCGTTAAAATAAAGGATTGGCTTAATGCTAAGCAAATTGCCCAAAATGGCAGCCCCATTTGAAAGGCGTCCACCTTTTACCAAATGATCCAAGTCATCTACCATGATAAAGGCTGACGTACGGCTGATTTGAATGGCTAGCTTATCCTGAATGCTGGCAAAATCATCGCCCTGATCACGCCAATTAAAGACGCTTTCAACCATGATACCCAGAGGAGCACTTGTAATCAAAGTGTCTGGAAAAGCAATGGTTAAGCCCTCATAGTCATCGACCATATACTGGATATTTTGGTAAAAACCTGAAATTCCAGAAGATAGGAAAAGCCCCAAGGCATGTGTATAGCCTTGTTCTTTGAGCGAAGTTAAAATCTCATCTAACTTGGCAATACTTGGTTGACTGGTCTTAGGCAATTCAGAAGCCTGAGCCATTTTTTGGTAAAATTCCTCAGCAGACAGATTGATGCCTTCGACATATTCCTCACCATCAATATTGACAGGAATATCCAAGACAAACAAGTCTTCTCTTTGCAAGGTCTCTTCACTGAGATAAGCAGAGGAATCTGTGAAAACAGCTAATTTCATATTAGAACTCCAAATTAATTCCTGGTAAGTCTAATGCAATTTCAGTCACTTCGTAAGTCAAACGATTGAGCATGTTCAAACATGGACGAGCCAAGGTTTCCACCTCTTCTTGGTTCAATTCACTTGGTTCATTGACAATACGGCCATCGATATGGTTTACTTGTGAGATTGTTCCACTAATGACAAACTTATCAAATACAATCATAAAGCTCAAGATGACAATCAAGGAAGTCACTTGATTTTCTTGGTCATGTTGGAGCAATTGGAAATTCACATCCACCTTGGTTTCAGGAGCTCCATTTTCATTTTCCCATTCAAAATTACGCGCATCAAAATGATACTGACTAACAAATTCTTGTTCACGTTTAAGATTCATGTCTTTCTCCATCGGCTACAATATTATAAGCTATTGTACCATAATTTTTTATTTTCATCTAGTTTTCTAGGATTTAGTCAATCCCAATTTCAGCACGAACTACATCTGTGATGGTATCAACATAGTAGTCCACTTCTTCTGTTGTAGGCGCTTCTGCCATAACACGCAAGAGGGGCTCTGTTCCACTTGGACGAACAAGGATACGGCCGTTCCCCGCCATTTCTTCTTCCATCTTCTCGATGATGGCCTTGATAGCTGGCACTTCCATGGCCTTTTCCTTCATGACGTTTTCCACTCGGATATTAACTAATTTTTGTGGATAAATCGTTACTTCTGCCGCCAACTCTGATAAGCTCTTACCAGTTTTCTTCATGATTTTAGTCAATTGAACTGCTGATAATTGACCATCACCTGTGGTATTGTAATCCATCAAGATAACGTGACCAGACTGTTCACCACCAAGGTTGTAGCCTGATTTTCTCATTTCTTCAACAACGTAGCGGTCACCAACTGCAGTAACTGCCTTGTTAATACCTTCGCGATTCAAGGCCTTGTGGAAACCAAGGTTAGACATCACAGTTGTCACAATTGTATTTTTAGCCAATTGTCCTTTTTCAGAAAGGTATTTTCCGATGATGTACATAATCTTGTCACCATCGACGATGTCACCATTCTCATCAACAGCAATCAAGCGGTCACTGTCTCCATCAAAGGCCAAACCAATAGCTGACCCACTTTCTTTGACCACTTCTTGAAGGGCTTCTGGATGTGTTGAACCAACATTAAGGTTGATGTTAAGACCGTCTGGTGTTTCCCCGATAACCGTCAATTGGGCACCAAGGTCTGCAAAGATTTGACGGGCACTGGTAGAAGCTGCTCCATTAGCTGTATCCAAGGCAACCTTCATTCCATCAAGAGGAGTTCCAGTTGAAACAAGGTATCCTTGATACTTACGCAAGCCTTCTGGATAATCTACCAAAATTCCTAAGCCTTCTGCACTTGGACGAGGAAGAGTGTCTTCCTCAGCATCTAGCAAGGCTTCAATTTCTGCTTCTTTTTCATCATCTAGTTTGAAGCCATCACCGCCAAAGAACTTGATTCCGTTATCAAGGGCTGGGTTGTGGCTAGCAGAAATCATGACACCGGCACTTGCTCCTTCAGTTTCAACCAAGTAAGCTACTGCTGGTGTTGCAAGGACACCAAGTTTGTATACGTGAATCCCTACTGAAAGGAGACCTGCCACCAAGGCCGATTCCAGCAATTCCCCTGAAATACGTGTGTCACGTCCTACAAAGACTTTCGGCGCTTCCGTTTCATGTTGACTAAGAACATAGCCTCCAAAACGTCCTAGTTTAAAGGCTAATTCTGGTGTTAGTTCTAGGTTAGCTTCTCCACGGACTCCATCAGTCCCAAAATATTTACCCATTGTTATAAAATCCTTTTCTATTTTTAATTCGTTTTTGAACTAGTTGCTTTCGTTGACGAAGATGTCTCCGATGAACTGCTTGTACTTGAATTTGATGTGCTTGAACTTGGTGCTACTGGTTTTGTAGTCACCTTCATTATTGTATCAAACGGAGTGATAACTGCCGGTAAGACAACACCATTGCGGTCGATTGCCTGCAAAGGTACTGAACCACTGTAATTACCTGTTATACGTTCGCTAGTTGGCAAGACAGCGATAATCTTATCAATTCTATCCAATGTCTCTTGGTCACTCGTAATCGACACTTCTTTATCTGACACCATGACATTTTCAATTTGTACCCGACTATCAATTTGACTAGGGTCAATCTCTGGTACAATCTTTACCTTATCCTTCTGAGCCTTCTTACCAATCTTGACTGTAATTTTTTGCGGAGTCGCCACAGCGGTCAGCCCATTGGGTAAAGCTTCAATGCTCAAAGGAACTTCAATCGTTCCAACACCGGCATCTGTTAGGTCAGCAGTAACCTTGAATTTACGTGTACTTTCTTGCATTTCACTAGCTAGCGATAGGCGATTTGCACCAGTCAAGACCACTGATACTTCTGAAGCAAAACCGCTAATAAAATACTTATCACTATTATAGCGTATGTCAATAGGGACATTTGTTACTGTATTAGTATAGGTTTCCGTTTTTACCTGCCTAGCACTGGTACTGTTTTGAAAATTCGTCGCCGTAGCATAGACAAATAAGACACAAGCAAAAAAGAGTGAGGATATGATATATAAACTATTTTTTTTCATGTTTCCATCCTCCTAGCAATCGTTCTTTAAAACTAAGACCCACTTCCTCTTTTGGAAGTAAGATTTCACGTAATTCTGTTTCAAATTCATCAAGTGTTAGGTTGTGCTTAAACCTTCCATTATAGGTTATCGAAATTCCTCCCGTTTCCTCTGATACGACAAAAGTCAAGGCATCTGAGACTTCTGATAAACCGATAGCCGCCCGATGTCTGGTCCCAAATTCCTTGGAAATCCCTGTGTTTTTTGTCAAGGGCAGATAGGCAGACGTCACAGCGATACGTTCTTCTTTGATAATCACCGCACCATCATGTAGGGGAGTGTTGGGAATAAAAATGTTAATGAGAAGTTCTGCAGAAATCTTAGCATCCAAGGGAATTCCTGTCGAAATATACTCCTGCAAGGTACGTACACGCTGAATAGCAACCAAGGCCCCGATTTTACGAGGACTCATATATTCAACAGACTTAACAAAGGCACGAATCATCTGTTCCTCAGCACTAATAGGGGCATTGGAAAAGAAATCTGTCGCTCTTCCCAAACGTTCCAAACCAGTCCGAATCTCTGGAGAGAAGATAACAACCGCCGCAATAACCCCATAAGTAATAATTTGATTGATTAACCAAGAAATCGTAGTCAAACCAATCATATTTGCAAGGATTTGAGCTAAAATAAACACCAAAACTCCACGTACCAAAATCATAATCTTGGTTCCTGCAATAGTTTTTGTAAAATGGTATAAAATATAAGCAACAATCAAAATATCAATCAGATTGATAGCTATCGTCCATGGACTTGCAAACAAACTGGTCCAATATTGCAGATTGGATAATTGTTGAAAATTCATCCCTGATAACCTCCCTATCAAAACACTTTCGTCCTATTATACCATTTTCTGGCATTTTTTTCCCTATCCTAGTCCATTTTATATTGAACAAAAATATGATAAAATAAACTGACTAGAAAAAACAAAGGAGAAACTATGTCTCAACTCTATGATATTACCATTGTGGGTGGTGGTCCTGTCGGGCTTTTTGCAGCCTTTTATGCCCACCTACGCCAAGCCAAGGTTCAAATCATCGACTCTCTTCCCCAGCTAGGTGGACAACCTGCTATTCTCTACCCTGAAAAGGAAATCCTAGACGTACCAGGCTTCCCAAACCTGACTGGAGAAGAGTTGACTAACCGCTTGATTGAACAGCTAAATGGATTTGATACCCCTATTCATCTCAATGAAACGGTTCTTGAGATTGACAAACAAGAAGAAGAATTTGCCATCACAACTTCTAAAGGAAGTCACCTGACTAAAACAGTTATCATCGCTATGGGGGGCGGTGCCTTCAAACCACGTCCGCTGGAACTTGAAGGGGTTGAGGGCTATGAAAATATCCACTACCACGTTTCTAACATTCAGCAATACGCTGGTAAGAAAGTGACGATTCTTGGTGGGGGAGATTCGGCTGTGGATTGGACTTTGGCTTTTGAAAAAATCGCACCAACTACCCTTGTTCACCGCAGAGATAATTTCCGTGCCTTGGAACACAGTGTTCAAGCCTTGCAAGAATCATCTGTAACCATCAAGACACCATTCACCCCTAGCCAACTCCTTGGAGATGGAAAAACGCTTGATAAACTTGAAATCACAAAAGTCAAATCTGATGAAACTGAAACCATTGACCTAGACCACCTCTTTGTCAACTATGGTTTCAAATCTTCTGTCGGTAACCTTAAAAACTGGGGGCTCGACCTCAACCGTCACAAGATTATCGTCAACAGCAAACAGGAATCCAGCCAAGCAGGTATCTATGCTATCGGTGACTGCTGCTACTATGACGGAAAAATTGATCTGATTGCGACAGGCCTCGGAGAAGCTCCAACTGCTGTCAACAACGCTATCAACTACATTGACCCTGAACAAAAAGTACAACCAAAACACTCTACCAGTTTATAAAAAAGAACCACGAGTCACATAGGATTCGTGGTTTTATAATTCATCCGCATTTAAAAATACCTTTACATCGTTTTACTATATCTTACAATACCTTTTAAAACAGCTATATTTTGAGCTTTTAAATAAATGTTTTTACATCATTTTACAGAGATTTACGACACTTTTGCCCCTTTTTTGCCCCTTTTGAACAAACAAAAAAACCGCAAGCCTGAGCCTGCGGTGAAAGAACAATTTAGAAAGTTTCCTTTCTATTTATTTTACTGTAATCAAGCCTTCAGGCTCTACTGTGAAGTCTGGCTTATCTGCCAGTGTTCCGTCTGGTTTGAGGTAGTACCAGCCTGTTCCGTCCGCTGACTGGATAAAGGCATTTGATACCATGGCGCCTTCTTTAGCGTCTAAGTAGTACCAAGTGTCCTTGTACTTGACCCAGCCTGTCTTCATGGCACCTTCTTCGTTGAAATAGTACCACTTCTCAGCGATTTTCTTCCAGCCTGTGGCCATTTCGCCTGAGTTGTCGAACCAGTACCAGTTGCCGTCTGTGTGCTTCTTCCAGCGGTCTGCAAGCATATAGCCTGAGCCATCGAAATAATACCAGGTACCGTTGATTTTCTCAAACTTATCTTTTGGATAAGAGCCGTCTGAGTGTACGTACCAGTAGCCAGTGCTATTTTTCTGCCAGCCTGTTGCAGCGCTCAAGCCGTTTTCGATGTCTTGCTTAAACTGTTCACGGCTAATGCCCCAACTTGCAAGATATGGATATGGATCCACATGGTCTGAGTGGTTGTTTGGTTGGTTATTGGTACAGTATTCATGCGTCTTGATACCTGCCAAGTCGTCTGTATCAAGAGTCTTCGGCAAGCCTGCTTCGTCCGCTAGATTGCGTAGCAATTCGATATAGAGGCGGTAGTCCGTCATGAACTCTTCTTTAGTTGAATGGCTTTCAATCAGTTCAACCGCTGCGTAACTCTCAGTATTCCAACCGCCCCCAACATCCCAACTTCCGTTGTTCACAGGACCTACTTGCATGACACGGCCGTTTCCGACAACATGTGAAAAGAACCCTAGTTCAGGGTCCTTTCTATAGTGATAATCCGCTTCATTCTGTACGGTTGAGTTGCGGTTACCTGTTGAGTGAGCGTGTACTTGTCGATAAGGCTGCACCCCAACCTGTGGCAAGCCTGTACGTAGTCTGTTTCTATCGATATCCATTCCCTATCGTCCTTTCCATGCGTCATTCATCTGCTTCACTGCTGACTCTACGAAGGTGTCTAAGTCCTTGTCCGTCATACTGATATTATATTTGGTCAGCTCTGCACGAATTTTAGCGCGAGCCTGTGCCAGTTTTTCATCTCCCTTGTAGCCAGTTTCAGCAGCTACCTGCTCCACGGCATTTACTGCATTTTTGGCCAAGATTTCAACGATTTTGATGGTCTTTTCTCCACCTTTTTGAACCAGGTAGTCCTTGACTGCCTTGACTGCGATACCAGCCAAAATAACAAGGATGCTGATTGCTCCATTAGTAATGATTTCAGTAATTTGTTGCATTTGTTATTCTCCTTTTTTCGTGTCATCATCTTTTTCAAGTAATCGCTGAAATACTTTTACAATCGGCTGAAAAAGAGTAACATTTCCTTTTAATTTGCGGTAATTTTCAATGAGAGATTGAAAAGTAAATGCGATGTACCCGAGATAGATTGAGTACAAGAATGCAAAACCTGTCTTTTCAGGCAACAAAACGGACGTCGGAATGAGGATCATCAGTAAGAGAACCCCTGAAATCTTACGAAATAGCCCATTGATGCCGATTTTGCTCTTGTACTCGATGTCAGGATTGACAATCGCCGCAATCGTCCCTGTCACAAAATCAATGATTTCCATTGAGACAATCAATGCCAGAGCGTACAAGACCAGACCATCTTCAGTCTGGACGACGCTTCGGAAAAAATTGAAAAATTCAATTTGCATAAACATCTCCTATTCTTTAGGTTCTACCGTTGGATCCGTCCAGTCAGGATTGCCCTCTGCATCAAATTTCATGATATAGAATTCCTGATTCAACAGAATGGCTACGTTGATTGTTGCGATTGTACCACCCCACTGGTTGAACGCCCAAACGGTTTCAACATCCTTGAATTGGCGACGGCCATTTACGATCACAGGACGTTTTTGAACGTCACGATACATATAGAAGTCATCGCTTACATTCTTGCAACGAATGAACTCTCCATTTTCTTTCATGTAGCGCAAAGCACTCGCAAGATCAAATGGTTCTGTGATTTTTGTAAGGTCTAGCAAGTTATCTGTGTTTTGAATTGTTTCTGCCATGTCTATTCTCCTTTGTCTGCTGGTTTAGTTTGTTCATCAAGCAGAGCTTCCAGCTCATCCACTCATGCTTGAAGTCTTTGATTCTCTTCCCTTTGCTCATCCAACTGAATACTCAAGACATTACTTGTAATCATCGAATTTGTTGAAGTTGTTGACATTTCACTAATTGTCATTTGTAAGGCTTGGTTAAGCTGTTCTGCGTTCATTTTCTAAGTTCTCCAATCTGTGTGTTCATTTTCTATTTTCAAGAGCAAGCTCCTGAATTGCTTTAAGTGCGATATTGGTCAACATGTTGTTATTCATGCTATTGTTTTCTCCATTTTTTCTATTTTTTGATTTAATTCTTGAATGGCCTTGATTAAGTAAGGAACTAAAGCGGTATAGTCTATATGTAGATAGCCATCTGGATTCTCAGGATCTCGTGAGACAATTCTTGGAACGATGGTTTCAACCTCTTGAGCTATTAGACCAATCTCCTCATGTTTCTTACTTTCGATGAAATCAAATGCAACCATTCTTAATCTGTTGATTTTGTCCAAGGCTTTCACAGCTGTATCTGTGATGTTCTCTTTTAGGCGTCTGTCTGATTTTTGTTCCATCCAATACTTCACGCTACCACTACCGACCTGATTCCACCAAACAACCGCATTCCTTCCGCCTTTGGGATTCCAACCATCACCAAAGACGTCTTTACTTCCAAGTTCGATACCATTTGAAAACACAGGAGAACGAGAAAAAGTAGTATTCCCATAAAAGTTTGCTCTCGATGAATTCGAAAAGTCAACCTTCCCGTGGAAATCTGCTCCGTTTCGGCAATACATATTTCCTGATGTTGTTACATACCAAGCATTGGGGCCAGGAGAGTTCCAACTGTAACCCCAGTTCGCCCAAAATGCGGTATTTTCGCCATTATAGCCTCCTCCTTCACCATTCCCCATGCCAACTGAGAATTGGTTGATACCAGAAATCCAGCGACCTCTTCCTTGAGCAAAACGCCCAATAGTGAATCCACCGATTCGTCCTTGATAGGCTTCTAGGAAGGTTGAACTAGAAATGACGGACTCAACCTTAGTAGAGAAGATACGTTTAGATGTCAGTTGGTCAATAAAAGCGTCATTTGCAGTCATTTTCCTAATAAACGCAGCATCAAATCTCACTTTCTCGGCCGTGACCGCTTCAGCGGCTAATATCGTAGTCGTGACCGAACCAGCTTCAAAATTGCCCGTTTTGAGCTTATCAACCATGGCAGACTTGATGACTGCTCTGTCAATCAGGGTCTCGCCAGTGATGTGGGTCAATTTCCCAACGAAGCGGTTATGTCCATTGGCGCCTAGATTAATGCCCGAAATCAAATCACCTGCACTGTTGATGTTTTGAACCGACCAGGAACCTGCCAGCTGCCTCTGAACGGTTTTCAGATGGTCGTTTTTCGATACTTCAACCTGAAAGAGCTGATGGGTCATAGCCATTCTTGCAATCGTATTTGCAATCCCGTTTTTACTATTACCCAGAATCCGCTCGTAAAGTTTACTGGTTTCCTTAACACGCTGGAAGTCAGTAGTCTCTACTTTTCGCGCTAGTTGATTGGTCACATTCGCAAATTGACTATCAGCATTCGCTTTGTTTGTAGCGACCTGAGTCTTTAAATTTGAAATCTGATTATCTGTGCCTTGTTTATTACTGTTTATCCGATTTGAAAGATTTGAAATCTGAGTAGTGGTTCCTTGCTCACTGCTTGTAAGTCTATTTGATAGACCACTGATTTGACCGCCCACATCTTGCTTATAAGTCGTTATCTGACTTGAAATATCCGTGAACTTACCATCTACAGATTGACGATAGCTAGCGATTTGACTAGCGATGTCTTTATTCGCACTAGTTTTAACAGCTTCAAGCCTCTGATTGATACCCTTAACATCTTCTTGATAAGTAGCCTTACCAACGAAATCACGATTGACCAGCTCACGGACTGCTGTCGCTTGTCTCGCGCTCTCCTCACGAGTATATCGCTGTAGGGCTTCCTGTCGCTGACCATCTTGATTAACGTAACGCTCAACTGCTGACATCTTAGCAGATAGGCCATCAGCTGTTTTCTGAAATTCTGTTTTTGCTAGAGTGATTTCACTTTTAGCTCCAGAAATCAAATTATTCGTATCAGTTTTAAGTTTAGCAAATGTCTCTGTCAGACCAGCCACATCTTGTCTAACTTCAGATTTCGTCGCAAATCCGTCCATCTGGCCAGTCATGCGACTAAGGACCTCTGTGGTCGTTCTGCGGTACTCTGAAGCTTGATTGACCTCACTTGTGACCGTCTGTTTCAGAGCGTCCAAGTCACCTGACAGAGCCGTTTGTGCGCTCGTAGTCTGCGACTTAAACGCTTCAAGTCTAGCGACAGAATCCAGCCCAATCCGCTTAGCTTCCTGTGCAAGCAGGGTACTTGCGCCAGCATTTCGCAAAGCTTCCTCAGCCTTGCGCTTAGTTTCTTTCAATGGCCCGTTGTCAAAGCTATTAAAGCGCTGATTGATAGTGTCAGACAGTTCTCTCTTGACTTCTTCAGCTCTGGCTTTGCCAAGTTCGATGGCATCCGTGATAGCTTTCTCACGCTTGTCAAATTCAGCGTCAAAGGCTGCGTCTGCTGCTTCTATCTGCGCTTGGATTTTGGCTTCAATGCCATCTTGTTGCTTAATCTGCTTGGTAATCGTACCCTCGTAAGAATACTGCGTATCATTTCCAGCTTTACTATCTGCGCTGATACGACCTCTTAGACCACCTTTGAAAGTAAAGCTCTGACTTAAGACAGGAACTTTAAAGTTTTCTTTCTTGTTGGTCTGAATGGTTACCCACTGCCCAACCTCAAGTAACAAATGCCCTTGGTAGTTGAGATTATACGGATAGTAAGTCAGGTTTTTCAGCTTGTAATACAGGTCATTTAAAGCGCTCTGGGTCATGAAGACATTGTCTAGTTCCAAAGACCGGCCTGTCTTCATACCGACCGTCAGAGACTTCTTGTCCGTCTTACAAGTGATACCAGCTATCTGATACTCAATCTCACTCTTGGTCAAGCCATGCAAGAAGTAACTGTCAGCGTTGATCGTGATATTGGACTCAGTCAAATCACGGATTTCCATCTTGCCTTCTCTGTTGAAGAAACAAGACATCCCAATCATCTGAGTCATAGCGCTCAGCATATCCCTAAAGGAAAATTTCTTACCTTCAGGAACTTGCTCAATATGATAACGCATCGCGCTGATTCCGAAATAGTCATTCGCTAACTCAATGCCTGTTTTCAGGCAGATTTCCTGAATAACCTCTCGTACTTCAGCTGGGAAATGCAAGTCCGTCACGTACTCACGATTGAGCTTAAACATACCGTCCATAAGTTCAAGCGTGGTAGTGTTTCGGTTTCGGTCAATCTCAATATCGTTGATGAAGTATTCCCCCATCTTGACCCACTGGTAGGTATCCCCAACCAGTAGACCAATCTCAGGGTGCAGGGTATCCAGCTTATTGAACGTGGTAATGATACTGGTAAAGGTAATTTTACCGCTACCAGCGCAGGTTCCACCAGGCTTATAAGTATCGCCCTTGATGTAGCCATACTCAAAACTAGCCTCTTTGATATCCCGTGAAGCATATTCACCAACACGAATAGCCAGCGTCCTTTCCTTTGCAAACATGGCTCTGTCAAATTGTCGTCTAGTTAAAGCGTCCATTTTCTTACCTCTCTACCAGATTAAATTTAGCGCCAGACCAAGGTTTAAACTTCTCAGTAAAGGTATAGCTAGGAGCTGTCCTATCACCGACATAGAAAGTCTTTGTGACTTGGCCATCCATGGGGTCTGGATAAGACACCTCAAAAAATTCAGATGATACAGCATGTAAAAGCTGACTTATTTCTCCCTGAGTCATCATACCCCATTCACAGTCTAGTTTGCGTTTGGTCGTGATACGATCACGCACCATGTCGCCATTGGCATTACGCCCTGTCTCTCCATCGATATCTTGAATACCGACTTGAAAAGATTTGGGAGGCTTCACAGCCACCCCATTGATTGTCAATTGTGCCATTTAACCTCCTAAATCTTGAGCAAGGTTTGACCTGCTCGTTCATGTTCCTTGTTGATTTCTTGGATAGCTACCCGTCCGAACTCATGGCCTGCGATTTGGATAACGATGTCGCCAGCCGGTAATGAATAACCTGTAGGTACATTATTAGCAGGCATTCTTTCAGCCAGTTTTTGAGCCAAGATAGAAATCCATCCTGTATTCCGTTCAAGAGGCATTACCGCTTCTTGACCAGCTTCTCCGACCCCAATGATGCTAGGAGAGTTGAATACACCGCCTCGTGCATACCAATCTACAGAGAATGATGGAATTCTAGGAGGCATCAAGCTGAAGCTACCAGATATATTAAAGTGAGGGAGTTTGATTTTTGGTAAGCTCCAATCAAAGTTAAAGAAGCTTTTTAGTTTATCGATACCACTTTTAACGATGTTTTTAGCATTATCCATTGCATCATTAAACAGATTCTTGAACCAGTTGGGGATTTCTTTCAAGGCATCTTGCATATCTTTCCATCTATCACCAAACCAAGAACCGATTTTTTGGAAAGGATTCTGAGTTTTCTTTTTTGCACTCTCAAATTTCTCTCCAAACCATGTATCAGCTTCTTTTACTCCATCTTTGATATCTTTCCATCTATCACCAAACCAAGAGCCAACTTTTTCAAAAGCTGAGTTCACTTTACCCCTACCGGACTTGAATTTATCACCTAACCAAGTGTTTGCTTCGGCAAGCGCATCTTTAGATTCGTTCCAACGGTCACCAAACCAAGAGCCCAACTTGCTAAATGTATTGCTTATTGCATCCCAGCCTTGCTTGAATTTATCACCTAACCATTGACCTATCGGCTCAAAGATTTCTTGTAGTTTCGTCCATAGACCGCTGAAAAATTCGCCAATCGATTGACAAATACCACTGATAAAATCACATAGTCCTTGCCATGCAGTTTTAGCAAACTCAACAACAGTGTCCCAGTTTTGATAGAGCAAAACACCGATAGCAATCAAAGCTGCGATTGCTGCAATAATCCATGTTATTGGACTTGTCAAAACTGCTAACGCTGCATTAAAAGCCCATGTTGCAGCTGTAGCGACTCCTGCTGCAACAGAATGTGCAAATTTCGCCGCGGTTGCTAATCCCATTTTCGCTGCATGAGCAGTCCATGCTAGAGCTGATTTACCAAGTTCTAAAGCAGTTTTTCCTAGCTGTGCAATTGTTTTACCTGAATTGACCACAAAATCTTTTGCATATAAGGTGTTCAAATAGATTGTTTCAGCAAAACTGACCAACTTATCAAATGTCAATGCTTTAATAGCAAGACCTAGATTCTTAATCCCTCCAACAATCAAAGAGACCTTACTACCTAACAAGCTGAATGCTCCTGCAAGTCCTCCAGCTTGTTCTGCCCATGATAAGAAATTAATCGTTTGCCAAGTTGTTATCAAAGCTACGATAGGTTCTTTGTTTTCTTTACACCAGTCAGAAAAAACGGTGAAACCATCTGCCACTAACTTAATAGCATCTGCCAATAGTCCCAAAGTGGCTAAAAGGCCACCTCCTAATAAATCTGAAATTCCTTCAATACTAACACCGAATACTCCTGATAAAAACTCAGCAAAAGGTTGCCAGGAATTCTCCCAGAGAATCTGAATAATGTCAATTAGCCCATTAAAAGCATTAGCAATAGAGTTAATAGCAGGGGCTACATGTTCATCATAAACACGACTTAAGCCATCGCCAAATTTGTTAACAGACCTTTCAATGCTCTCAAATACAGGCGCAACAGTATCTAATAAACTTTGGAAGATTGATGAAATTTGAGGAGCGCTTGTCACAACGACTTTTTCAAAACCTTTAAACAAACTTCCTGCTAATTTACTACCAACTTCAACAATGGTAGATGTCAAACTCAACAGAGTTGACACAATAGCGCTACCGATACGAACCGCACCAGTTGAGGTAATGACGTCGTAGAAAGCACTAGAAAAGTCCTGAGCGATGTTTCCTACTACCTCTGCAATGTTACCAATATTATCAAACAAAGCGACTAGCGCCCTGGTAATGCGTTCTTTTTGCCTTCCAAGGCCATTTGCAATACTTTCGGCAAGGAAAACACCGATACCTAGCCCGATAGTGGTTATTGAGCCTGTCACTTGCCCTAAAGCATAAGCAATTTTCTCAGCCATTCGGTTAAAGGCATTCACAACCCTTGGGTCAGTGGCGATTTCTCCCATTGTCTTAGCTATTTGGTCTAAGGCAGTCTTAATGCGTTCTATACCTTCTGGTCTAAATGCTGCATCAAAACCTTTCTTGAAGCGGTCAAACAACCCTTTGAGCTTATCTCCAAGACCATCAAAAATGCTCTTGAATTGGTTGTCCATGTCGGTCAACTCGACTTCTGGCAAGATGTCTTTGAAAGGTCCGCCACCGCCTCCCTTTCCTTTACCACCTTTGCCACCGCCTCCAGAACCGCCTGCATCGTCGTCTTTTGGTTTTTGCAAGATGTTAATCTCATCAAATCCCAAAAGACCTAGCAACTCTTTAGCAGCTTTCTTAGCGTTTTTGGCGGAGTCTCCAAGATTGTCAGCAAGTCCTCCTGCTGAATCTCCAGCATCGTCTACTGCGTCAGCAAGGTCTCCTGCTCCACCTGCAGCATCTTTCATGGCGTTACCCATGTCTCCAACTGCTCCACCAACACCATCTTTCACTGTTGCTTTCTTGTTGAACATCAAAGCGATAAACTCAGCGAGTTTAGCCGTCACGTTCTTCAAAACCATAGCAAAAGAGTTCAAGACAGGCATAATGGCATTGATAATCGGTAACATAGAGTTACCAAGGCTCAATGCTGCGTCCTTCATCAGCGACTTAAACAGGCTGATACGACCATTTACAGAATTAGACAAGGTATTCCCATACTTGGCTGTAGCCTGTTCCAGGATAGCCATAAGGCGGATTTGTTGCTGGGTTTGGTAGTCTAATTGTTGCCAGCTTTGTCCGTTTGCGAACTTCTTAAAGGCTTCAGTGGACTCAATCATAGCCACATTGACGTTGATTCCTAGATCTTCTCAATAATGTTATCGCATGGCTTTTTATCCATACTTCTTACAATTTCTTGTAAGTTCGGCATATATTTTCACCTACAACCGAATTGTCTAGGTGCTCACCACTCGTGGGGATATTTTATTCTATACTTTTTGACAAAACAAAAAGCACAGGTTCAATCCCTATGCTCTACGGTGACTAAGCCTTTTTAATTGCTTAGTTTACCTCGGTATCGTCATGTTTTAATTACTTAAAATTTAGAGTTTTACCGATTTTGGTAAGTTCTTAATCCGCCTATTTCTAAGCGGTGCGACAAAAGTCTATCGCTTCCGTATTCCCTAGCAAACCTGAGCGAATCCGCTCCATAACGTCTGTAATCGTGCGCCCTGAGCCTTCAGCGACAACTGCCGACGTCTGCAACATCTTAGCAGTATAAGCGCTTAGCTTGTTGGTGTCTTTGATAAATCCAGAAAATAAGTTTGAGTAGACTGCACCATAGTTAGTAGCCTCGCCCACACCCATATTCATGGCATTAGCGTTATCGTTAACCCATTTTAAGAAAGATTGCGAACTCTCACCCATCTGTCGCTTAATTTGGTTCATAGACGCTGATACTTCAAGAGCTGTCTGCGTTGAATACATCCCAACATCAAGCAATTTCTTACCAAGGATTGCAAAACCAGCAAACTTAGCCAGCTTACCAAACGTACTACCGATTGAATTCGACTGTTCACGAACTTTGGCAGTGGCATTTTTCACTTGGTCAGATGTTCCTTTGACCTGATTCTCGACTTCTTTCATCTTTTTCCTGAAAGGCGCTATCTCAGCGTCAATCATGACTTTCAATTCGTCAAGAGTTGCCATTTACTTCCTCCTTCCTTTTTCGATTATGTCTCTCTGCAAAATCACGCATCCGTTCCTTATGCAACAAAAGTGCTTGTCTTTGTCGTTCTTGTTCTACCGCTTGTTTCTCTTCTACAAACAAATCAGGCGCATATTCCCAAAGCTCAGCAATCTTAGCGTCATTGGACAGTAATAAGGAAACATGATTAGTTATCATTCTCGAAAGTATGTATGAGTCAATAATCTTCTCTTTACGCTCTTGGATTTTGACACGGTTGTAGCTTTCAATCATTTCCCTGATTTCAAGCACCGTTAAATCCCAAAAATCAAGAGGCTTACCCCCGATGTCCAAAAACATAGGGTAAAGCCTCTCAATAATCTGCGTTACCGTTAAGATTACTCGACTACTGTCATTTTCTTCTTGGAAGCTTTCTTGCCCTTGCTTCCTCGTGGAGTAAAACCCGATACTTCAAAGAGTGGCATTAAAACCTCTGTCATGAAGGCTGTTTGGTCTCCGCCGTTATCCACGTATTCATCGTATAGGTCGTAGACATCTTCAAAGGAATACCCATGTTCATACTGCTGCAAGGCTCCATGAACTAACAACAGCATAACTTTCAAAGGCGGTAAAGTGAACTCTTCGCCAGCTTCAGGCATGAAAATCTTTAACAAGTTCATGCCGATTTTTTCTTCCACAGTTGCAGCTTGATGAGATGTCAAACGTAGCTTCAACTCTTTTTCGTCAGTAACTTTCCAAGTTGTGTATTTTAACGCCATTTAATTAACCTCCAATTCCATCAACGAATGTCAATTCAGACTGCAATGCAATCTTAAGTGTGAACTCGATAACGGCATTAACGCCGCCACCGCCCAGTTTAACGGATACTTGACCTTCAAAAGTGACCTTAGTACCGTCTGGGTAGGTTTGTTCAAAGTAGAGTTTTTTCTTGCCATCTGCTGCCTTACGTAATACACGGTAAGGAGCTGTTGCGCTTGAATTATTATAAGCGAACTTGTACTCAAGTTCTCCTGCGTCCCCGATACCAAACTCGTACTTCTTCACCGTATCTGCAAGAGTAGTATTTTCTACTTTTTCGGGCTCGATACCAAATTCAGGTACTTCCTTAAGCCCTACAAGATTCTGATAATTGCCTTTCGTTTCACTAAAGGCCAATTTAATTCCATTTGCTAACATGTTTAATTCTCCATTCTAAATTGAAAAACAAGCTCTGAGTCTAAATCAACGACACCTTCAAAGCGCATGACCTTATGTCTCAAATGAGACGGATCTGGCACGTCTTGGCAGTCGGTTCTTCGCAAACCTAAAGACTCAAAAATCTGATTGATTTTAACAGCTAACTCACTAGTGCTGGTATCATCAAAGATATCCACCTTATAGCGAATAGAGGATTTTTGTTCCTTGTCGTCAAACCAATCACCTGGCTTGTTTTGTTCTTCTAAAAAAATAACGACTGGGAAATTCTCCCAATCGCTAGGATAAGTATCAGTCACATTATCTGCGACCTTTTGCAATTCTTTATAAATAACAGGCTTGATATTGATCATTATATTTGTTCTCTTATCTTTCTACGGACATAATTCGAAATATTCTTAGACACACGCTCTTGATTGTCTCTCAAAGCTGGATAAAGATAAGGCTGAGCAGGTTGACCATACATCTTGTAGAACTCCCCAATCTTTTGAAAGTGGTACGGTCCTACATTGATTTGGTCTTCATGCACATACCACGGACTAGACTTATAAGTGACGCTGACCTCTGGAGAGATACCCGAATGGCTAGCTTGTCCTATTGGCCCTGTCCCAAACTCAACGTAAGGAGCGTATTTAAGATTGGTGTAAACCTCGCCTATAGCCTTATCTCCGTCCATTTTTGCCCTAGTTTTGATACTAGTTATAAGCTCTCCATCTCTCGCTGGTGCGAGTCTTCTTGCATCTGCTTGGACAACCTTTATAGTAGCATTGTGTACCGCACGTAAGACGATATCCTCGCCAGTTTTTTTACTAGCCAATCGTCTACATTTAGCTATAAGCCTATCTGCCCCTAGTAGCCCTGACACGCTCTAACTCCAAAACTTGATGATGTGTGTAGACCTTTTTAGAAATAACCCTGTGAGTCACTTCTGTCTGGCTATCGATACACACACCATCTTTCACTTTGATAGTAGCTGACTTGTTGGCATTTGCGTTCAAAATATCATTGACACGCTCGCCATACAATTCAGACTGTAGTTTACTACTAGCTGGCCACAACTCAAGACGGATTGTCTCAGCTTCCTTGACATATCCTTCTTTTGCGACACCTTCCTCAGTGACAGTCTTTTCAAACCGTCGCATTGGATAAGGTTTCAGTCTACTCTGCTTCAAAAACATGGCCTGCCACCCTTGCTAGTCTATGCATACGTATACGCTGTAAAAGGCCCGTAGACAGACCGTTTTCTCCGTAGACTACTGCTATACCACCTTCGGTCCTTGAATGCTCTCCTTCCGCTCCTGAGCGGTTGTGGAGTTCGATAGCAACCTCAGGTATTAAGAGACTTAAAGCAGGTGTCAAAGATGTTCGATTAGTCTCTGACAAGATAAGATTTGTAGCCCTCGTTTGGAGCAACATGAGAAGCTGAGTATCTTCTTCGCCTGTCATTTTCTTCAGCAACTCTATAGACATATCAATCCTCTTCTAAGAACTCAGGTTCAGGGAGGATTTCCTCAAGAACATCTGAGATAGCGACACCATTGCTGGCAAAATTGTCAGCCAGCTCGGCATAGCGCTCCTCAGTAATCTCAAGTTCCTCTCCTGCCAGTCGTTTCACATTTGATTCCCAATCATAGAAATCTTGTTTGATTTTAAATTTCATAACTCGGACCTATTTCTTACCAGTTTTTTCTTTCCAGTTAGTTGTATCTGTGTCTGGTGCGGTTGCTGAATTAGAAATATCCTTAACCGCTACATAGACTTTATCGGCATGAGTTACTGATTCGCCTTTTTTGTAAGTTGTTCCAGTTTTCCACGCTTTAGCACGGTTTACAACTTTACCTTGTGCTGATTTTTTAGCAGCAGGCTTAGAATCTGCAATTGTGATGATGTATTTCTTGAAGTGTTCAAGAACAAATGCACCAGTGTAAAGCAATTGCTCTACCAATTCGCCAAATCGCCCTGGAATGTTATCGTTGTACTTAGTATTATCTACTTGTACTGGAGATGTAACAACACCTGGAGCAGTAGCAAGGGCATTAACACCTTTCAGGAATTTAGAAGGAACCTTATAGACTGTGTAATCATCCAATTCACCAACATATCCTTTTCCAAGGATTTTCTTATCTGCGTCACCATGTGGTAGACGAACGATTTCAGACTTGATCGCTTTGTAGAAACTTGGAGTGACGAAGAGCAAGCGTTCTTTTGTAATTCCAAGCTCATCAAGTTTCTCAGACACATCAAGAACCGCATTATAAGCGTTGTTCGCTCCTGCTGTTTTACCCATGGCAACATTGTCACTTACGTTTCCAAGTGCTGCACCAAAACGTAGTTCATCAAGATATGGAGCGACTACTTCTGCAGCCTGACGGGCAATAACATAATTGATATTCACTTGACCATTAGAGTCACGTTCGTCCAATTGATCTACGAAACGACCCCAGTATTTTTCTTCATCAAGGGTATAAACCTTTTCTTCAACTTCAACGTGATCAAATTCGTTGTCTTTGTTACGTTTGTAGTCTTTCAACTCTGTTGTGTTACCAGTTGCTACTGTAAAAGAGCGACCTTGCAAGGTTACTGCATCGCTTGATGTCACAAGTGATGTTGAATATGAATTTACTGCAAGTACATCCTCAATAATCCCAAGATGTTTCTTGCGTGATTCTGCTGTGTTTAATTCTTCAAATGCCATTTATTTTTCCTCTTTTCTTTTATTACAAGAAGTCTTTACGCCATTTTTCCGTGACTTCTTGCTGGACTGTTTGTGCATTTTTGATAGGTGCACTACCTTTCATACGTTCAGAGACTCCCTTCTGAACTGACTCTTCCCATGCTTTTTGGATAGAGGTGATAGATTCAGATACCGTCTCTGCGTTTGTCAAATCGACTACATTTACTAACTCAACAGGTAAGTCACGTTCACTTAGCATTGCTTTAGCCTCTGCGGTCGATTCCTTACGAGCAATAGCCTTTTCACGGTCAGCTAGTTCTTGCTCACGCTGATCCAACTGATATTTCTGTTTTTCATCAGCGTTCATCTTAGCAAGCTTCTTAGCTTCGTTTTCCTTGGCTTCTTGCTCAGCTTCCCATTTAGAGCGCTCGGCAGATAGCATCTTACCGATTTCAGCACGAGTGAAAGTTCGTTCGTGCTTTTCTTCCTGCACTGTATCAACATTTTCTTGAGTGTCGACAGTCTCAGTTGATTCAGTAGATACAGTTGCATTGATTTCTTCTGACATAATTGTCCTCCAGCGATTACGTCGCCACTCGATAGTCTCGCTTTACGTCCGGCGACGGAACAGCACAGCTTTTATTGTCATCGGTACAGTTTGGACAATATAAAAACCGTACGGGATTCCATACGGTTAGGGCATAAGAAAACCGCCTCGATTTCGATGCGGTTTATAGTGGTTTATTGCAACAAAAAAGCGCCTAGATTACTATCTAAGCGCAAGATAGGCAGGACTGTCGGGGCTCCTGCATTTCTCGACCCACTATAAATGGCGCGTTGGTGACAGATTCTCAACCTCTATCTTTACCAAGAGTATAGCATTATTTTCCCTTTTTGTAAAGCGTCGACATATTTTTTTCATTCTTTTTAACTTGACGAATCCCCACCTTGTTAAAGTGAATGACTAGCATTTCATCTCGTGGCACCATCACCGCTTCCATAATGACCTTATCTTTGTTAGGTATTTTTACATATGAAATAATTGATTTTTCAACCCTCTCTGAATTATCTAGAATCAAATAAGGTTTTTGAACCGCCTCTTTTATTAACATAAACTCATCTAAGGAGTACTGTTGTCCATGTCTCACTAATGAAGTAGCTAAACTACTAACATCTATATAAGCAGAACTTACTCCTATCAATTTTGCTATATCGCTCGAAAAATTACCTAATTCATATTCAGATTCTAGCAAGTCTACAAGTTGTTCTTTCGATAATCCACCCCTCCCAATTTCATCCCATGCGTTACTAACATCAGAAAACAATTTTGGGGTATTATATCTTGAAACGGTTTTGTCACTTTTCTTATAATCTTGTATTTCATTTTTTACATCTTTCGCAACATACTTGCTATACCACTCTTTATAAGTCATATCGGCAGGCACGTACTCAACTTTACCTGTCTCTGGATTCCTTGCTCTGCGCTTCAACTTGCTGTAGTCTGCGTCCTCATCGTATCCGACAGTAGTAGACCTACACCAAGGGTGCATAGGCGGACAATTGACACCAGGGACAGCCTTATCCCTATCATAGACCTGATTGTCATGCTCCTGACAAATGCGTGATGTACGCTTGTCTAAGACGGCCACAAAGATATACTTCTCTATATCCGCTTCCTCATAGTTGAGTAGCTCCATTTGGTTATGAAAAAAGGCTGATTCTGTCCGAACCAAACGCCTTGCATCGTTCTGCCCCACATTGAACCGCTCAGCAATTGCTTGTGCAGTTTCTCGTGTATCTCGGCCTGTCATAAGACTTATGAGTAATTCATCTTTTATGCTTGATGTAAGCTTCCCTGTATTCTTCCAGATGTTTGTTGAGTACGTACTTCCGTCACCTACCCAACTGAAAGACTGTAGATGTTTAATCTCGCTCTCAGGAAGCCCAGAAAAGCCATATGCTAGTCCTGTCTGCTGTTGTAGGTCAAAGGTAGCCTTGTAGTAACTATCCTTCATCAGGTCGCTATAAAAGGCATCTGAGCCTGTCTTCTCCGAATGATAGATAGATTCACGCATACGATCTAAATCGTCGCTCAAACGCTCTAGGCGCTTCATGCGGAAAGAATAAGCTGGGCTGTCTAAGTCAGCCAGTAGCCTTTGGATATTCGGGTCATTCGGTCTTGCTTCAAGCACCTTACGAAGTTCGTTCAAGTTTTTCTTGTCTTTCATGTTCTTCAAGACTTGTCTAGCATCTACCTGACTTAAACCATAATCCCGTTGGAATTTATCAAAAATCTTATTGATTTCCTTATCCAAGTAAGTCTTGGCTTCCTGATAGACCTTATCGAACTGGTCTGCCTGCTTTTCGGCCTTGTCCATCTGCTGGTAAATCAGATTGGCTTTCCTCTTCGCCCAATACTCCTGATTCTTCATCCTCTACCTCGTCTTCGGGTTTCGTGTTGTCTTTGTTGAACATCGGCATGTCTTCCATGTTCTTCTTTTTCTCTTCTTCCAAGGCTTCCAATTCAGCATCAGGGTCTTCCACAAACGGCAAGAGAGAAATAAGCTTAAATTCCATGGCTACGCCTGATGTATTCCCTGCGAAGTTCTCATCAGTCAAGTTAGGCACATGGCTGAATGTGTAGATATCCTCTTTCAGAGCTGTGCGCAAGATTTCTGTAGCACTTTCATCCAGCGTATTCTTCAAGAACTCAGCTCTTGCACTATCGCCCGGCAATTCCAAAAGACCTTCTTCAGAAAGAATCTTCATCGCTACCTTGGCATCTTCTGGAGTGTCTGCTAACTGTGTGCCATATAAGACAAGGATAGACTCTACTGCCTGCTCCTTGTCATTGACACGATTACCCATCAAGGAATTATAAGCGTCTATCAAGCTAATCTGTTGCTCGTAGTCGCCAATCGCAAAGTGATTGTTGCGATACTCGATAATTGGGATTTGACCAAGGTTGTGAGGTGTTGCCTCCTCGCTCTGAGTTGTTCCTGAATCTGCACTTCTCAGCACCATGTGATAGTGCAGATTTTCTGTAAAGACCTCAGCCTGGTACTTGGTAGTGTCTTTCGTATCGTCTTTTACTTCATAGTAATAGACCGCAAACAAAGGCTTCCGCTCAATACTATCATCGTAGACCATGAAGGTATTTTCTGGATCAATACTAGTTGAATCCAACTCAGTCAAACCCTCTTTAGCATAGATGTACTCGTAAGCACGACCATAGATAGCCATGTTCAAAGCATTCTGAGCATCTACTTGGTCAATCTCAGCACCATCAAAGGCTGTAAGTAGTTCATCGATATCACCGTCAGCAGTATTGTTATACTTGATAGGATTGCCCATAAAATAGCCCGTAGCCATGTCTGCGATATCCTTGGCATGATTAGCTACCGTCTGGTAATTGGGTGCGTTCACGTTGCGTCTCGTGTGTTTTAAGATAGCATGCTTACCCAAGTAGTAGCTTTTAAGCTTCTTCAAATGTGAGCTTTCAGTGTTACGTATCGTTATCAATTTGTAAATCAGGTCTTTCTTCAAAGAACCCTCATCGTATCCATCCCGTGGATAGGTTAAATATTGGTACATGTCTTTCCTCTCTATAGACCATAATCAGAACGTCTGCGGACGGTTGCTTTTCCACCTTCGATACATTGAAGGCTGTAACGCAAAGCGTCCATCAAGTGGTTGTTTTTATCCTCTGGTTTATTCAACCAGTTGCCTTCTTTATCTCGCTGGTAGCAGTAACTATAAAATTCATCCATGATGTTTTTACAATCTGGATGCACATAAATAGCGTATCCTTGCAATTTGGATACGCCTGCCATAATACTATCCTTACCTTTCCGACTCTCTTTAATTCGAGTTATACCATGTTCTGACCTTAATTCCTCAATCAGTCGTAATTCAGCGCTATCAGCAATGATTTGTGAGCGATGATAACCTTTGTCCTTTATCATCTTAGCAACTTCTTTGGTTATAAGACCGACCTTGTACGCCTCATCAAAGACATAAATCTCTTTCGTCGTGTCATTTATCAACGAACAACACAAAGCAGTTGGATCATGAGTAAAACCAAAGTCAAGACCGATACATAACTTATTAGCTAAATCTCGTAGCAATTCATCCTTATCGAAATCCTTGACGGTCACGTTCTCATAGATTAAACCTTCAGCAACTCCCCATTCGCCATCACAAACGATTCTCGCACGTCTGGGGTTCGTATGATACAAATCCTCATAGCGTTTGATATCGACTTCATCCAGCCATTCATTGCATCGATAAGTAGTTGTAGTAGCGAATGTATCAGCTCGGCTAGTCTCTTCATCAAAGAACACACGTTTGAGCCAGTGCCTCTCATTCCACGGGTTAAATGTGACTGTGATTTGTTTAAAGAAATCAGGTACATCCAGGCTACCACGGATTGACTCAACTACTGTACTGAACTTGTCTTCAGTCTCAATTTGATATGCTTCCTCAAACCATGCCCAACAAAGACTGCCGACATCGACCGTGATAGATGTGATTTTGAGTTCATCATCCAAACCACGGAATAGGATTTTTTGACCAGTCGCTTTTATGGTTATTTCAGGCAAAGATTCATTGAATTTAAACAAATGAGTCACACCCAACACATTACACGCCCATTTAAAATCCGTATAAGTTGATTGCTTGTTGGTATTCGAGTATCTACGAATAACAAGCAAGTTGGCCCAGGGATATTTCAAAAGACGGACAACATAATTCAAAGCGGTTGTCTTGGACTTCTTCGAACCACGGGAACCTTTTACAACACGATAAAGATTTCTTGAGCGCCAGAACTGTCCGTATCCAGCTCCTACTGTCTTAGGTAGGTCGATTACAATATCACTTTGTTTAATCTGGTATGTCTGACTCATTTGCAAACACCACCGTCCCAGAAACGGCTGCCTCTACTTTGTCTGTCCAAAGCCTATGACGTCTTCCTAATAGTTCGGCTGCCTTGATTCTGTCTTTTGCTCCAACATTAATATCCGTAATCGTTTGACCCAATTCTCCGATGCTTATCAAAGTCTGTTCTTGTGTCTCTCCTCGCATTACCGAGGTTAGATAACTAAGGACTTCTTGCTGGTCTGCGATTTTTTCAGAATCAAGCTGTTTCAACTGTTCATCTATATAACTTTTAATCTTAGGATTCTTTAGTAACTTATGTCCTTCAACGCCTGCCACTCTATCACTAGAAACACGATAACCTGCTTTCTTATAGGCTTCCGTCGCATTACCTGAGATGATGTACTCATCTGCAAATCTCTTTTGTTTTATTCTCAATCCACTCAATTTTCCATCACCACCTTTCAAACAATCAAAAAAGCCACACGATGTGCGACCTTTTCAAGACCTCTCTCTGCGAATTAAAATCGCAATTGGAACGACAGGATTCGAACCTGCCTACGTTTCAATTCCCTAAACAGGACTTAATCCGTCTACCATGTATCCATTAACTAGCATGAGACTACTGCTTTAAACGAGTGACTTTTGATAACTTATAGTTTATTATCTTGTCCACAAATATTCCTACTTGTATCACTCATGCACGATTGGTTAGACCAATCACTTCTTACATCACAAACTACTAAGCCATTTTTCAATTAACGAAGACTCCGCTAAAAGTCTAAGCTGCTTTACTCTTTGACTTTACTCTCATCCTTGCGAGACTTGAGCAGGCAATCTAATTGCCGAAGTGCACTTTCGTTTACGACGGGCGATGACTTTTGCTTTTTTCGAATTTTTTTCTATCTTGAATAGCCTTAAAATATAAAAATCATCTTTCATCTATCACAGACACGCATCGCCATGTGTTTCATCCTCTTTTGAAGAACAAAATGCACAGCGCCTGCTTGTTATCGATTGTTTTGCGGACAATCAACTCACCTTACATACTTTTGGGAGGCGCCCAATTTTTGTAAGATATGGTATTAAGCTCTTGTTGCACCTCGAACCAAATACCTCTTTCCTCTTATAGACTCGTTTCACAGCCAAACTGCCACGTTTGCATTTCCTCAGCACCTTGCCGTTGGAATCTTTCTGCTTTAACTTCGCCCACCTATTCCAAAACTGAAATAGTTAAGATTACATTGCTTAGATTGACCATTGCTGGCAGGATGTTTGATAGATTTAAAAACATCCTTTTCCTGAGTTACCACAGATTATCTAGGCTAAGCCCTAAAAGTGCAAGGCGACTACAACCTTGCGTGCGTATTAAATTTTGACTTCTTTTTTTATTTTTTGTAGTCATTTAAAACCTCTGAGGGAATCAAACCCTCTAACTTATAACTTATCCGGAATATAAGTAGCTATGCAATCATGCAAGGTCCAGTCGCTCCGCAACCATTTGTAAGTTAATGAGTGATATATGAATGCTAAGCCTGTTGCCTACCCCATTCTGGGACACAAACACTCAACGGCGATGTCCGGAATCGAACCGAAGGAAACATCGGAGAGAAACCACTTACCTGTCACCGCCAAAACGAGACCGAAGCCTCGGAAAAATATAATAAATATAAAGGAGACGCCAATTGACCTATCACTTGACAATACTATTTTACCATGTGAAATAAGCCATTTCCTAGCAATTTACTTGCAAATATCTCCCAAAATTTTACGATAGACAATCAACTTACCTTTTCGATAAGCTTCCGCAAATTCCAAAGCACCTCTACTAAGCATGCGATAGAACTCACTCTCAGAATAGCCTAAGTCCATATAGATAGCCTTATCTGATAATTGGATTTTCATATCCATGTACTTCTTTACGATAACCTGCCGAACGTATGGATCCATAATGCAATTCACTGCTCTTTCAATCTCCAAAACCTCTGCCTCTGCATCCACATGTTCGATAACCATATTCTCAGTAGCTGTGTTCTTGCCAGTAAATGTCTTTGGTTCAAATGAGTAAGTCGTTGTGATTTTAGGCAAATACTCAGCACCTGCCATTCGGACATACGAGCGATAACTCTCTAGAACGTCATAGACATTTTTCTTGGTGAATTGCACGTCAACTCTTTTTAATAACCTCACAACATAGCTCCTTTATGATATAATATTTTTAGCGAACATATCACAAAGGAGTCAGCTATGCTGGCTTTTTTATTGCTTTGTTCCGTTTTTAGGTGTATACTGTATGTATACAAAATAAAGGAGAAACAAATGAATACTGTTAAAACTCGTAAAGTTGGGAACTCTGTCACTGTGACCATTCCGAAAACACTCAATGTTCCAGAAGGTCAGGAAATGTTTGTCTACAAGGGTGTAGACAATGTCATTGTCCTAGCTCCAAAAATTCCAGACCCATTTAGTGGCGACACAGACCTACGCATGGAAGATGACTTTGAGGGGGTGAAATTCCTTGACAGCGAAATATGATTACATTCCAGAAAAACAGGACATCATCTGGATTGACTTCGACCCGTCTGTTGGACGTGAGATTCAGAAACGCCGTCCTGCTATTGTCGTCTCACGTAGAGAGTATTCGGAGCGGACTGGATTTGTGGCTGTATGCCCTATTACACACGGTCAAAGCAGACTAGAAGAACAAGGCCTGCTCGTTCCTGTGCGTTCCAATAAGGTAGATGGCTCTGTCAATCCACTCCAACTCTATACTTTTGACTTTAGAGAGCGCAAGGCTCAAAAAATTACAACCATGGATACAACCAGTTTTCAGAAGGTTGTCCAACTCTACAACTTCATCTTTGAAGCCTAGTCCTTATGGATTGGGCTTTTTAAATCTTTCTCCATCTCCTCAATCAGCCAATCAAGGTTCTTACGTGCTTTCTTCAGGTCTTCAAGGCCGTTTTTCTTTTGAAACCGTAACATATACTTGATTGCGTTGCCCCAAAAGAAAGCAAACGCTCCGAAAAGATTCCCAACGAAGTTATGCACAACATCGATAGCCTCAAGACCGTTTGCACCCTGGTAGTGGCTTAGTTTATTTATATTGTCAATTATTTCTGGGTTCATTATTTATCCTCCGAAAGCTCTGGGTTTTCGTAGATGTTGCCGATGATTTCCTCATCTTCAGTCCACGCATATCCATCTCCCAATCCTTTTAGGTATACAGCAGGCATTCCACCTATGAATGTACCACCATATTCTTTTTCTAAATACACTTCATGGGGACATCCTCTTGTACATTTAACGATGTCACCGATGAATACCTCCTTGCCGTTCTTGTCTCTGAGTCCTGTTGATTGCATGAGTTCGATATCGTCAAAATCATAACAATAGATATCTCTTTCAACTGCTAGACCACTCTCGAAATAGACTTGTTGTGTCACTATTTTTTTGTTTTCGTAGTCAATAGCAAGAATGTCATCTGAAAAAACCATACGTTTTCCTATTTTTACCCACACTCTAAATTTTGGAATCATGCTAACACTCCTTAAATAAACAAACTAGCTAACCATATCAAAAATGCACATGTAATGATTTTTGAAATACTGCTCTTTACCGCATACGAATAATCCTCTTCAGATTCTTTTTTGCTAGATAACACAGGCCAGATGAAAGATAGTAGTGCATCCATCCCTAATGCTTGCCAGACTGTAATTTTACCAACTGGAACAATTGTTGTGATAATCTCATTCCATCCATACTGAACTACAAATGGCGATACAACGATTACAAATACCGCCCCAATAATGATTCCTAGTCTTTTCATTTTATAAATCCTCCTCTACAATTTCTAAAACTTGCTTACCTAAAATCAATTGTGTCTCTAAAATATTTTGCTCATCTTCCATCACTCCACCTCCTCAATCTCAAACCCTTCACAATCAAACACCCAGCCTAAGTCCGCTTCTTTGAGTTGTTTGCGAGTAAATTTTGTAGCTAGTCCGCCCATAGAGAAGAATAGTTTCTTATCCATAGCATTATAATATAGCGGTTGTTTTGTTGCTTTCGTCACTACTGTATACCGCTTCTCTTCCTCGACCTCGTAGCCGAATTGGTTCATGTTGACGAGGGTTTTGAATGCTTCTCTTGAACAACTGAACCAGCTTTTGAATTCGGATTTTTTTTGATTATCCCACTCATAGATGTATTCCCAAATATTATAGTCTAAATTATCCTTGTTTGCTTCATACCAATCAGCCACACACTGCGGAACTTTGACTGGTTTTGGTTCATCTAGCTGTTCCAAGTCTTTTAAAATTAGCTGACAAACTACAATCGCTGCAATATCAAATGAACTATTCTCCAGCTCTTTATATTTCTCAATCAATTCCTGCTTATTCATTCTTCCAATTTCTCCTGCTTAACTTTATACATTCGATTCCCTCGATACTTGCTTTCTAACTGCGCCTTGCATTTGGCAGCATCACTCTCTTTCTTAAAAAAGTGAGTTTCGTCTACCATGTTGTCAAAAAATAATGTTACTGTGTATGACATTTTTACCTCTTTTTTCTAAACTGCTACCGTGCTACCGATAAATTCTAAAAAGTAAAAAGTTTTTTTCAAGAATCCCTATTTTATAGGCTTTCTTTATTATTACTATTATTTTATATACTTTTTTTAAAAATATAGGTAGAAGAGTAGCATTATATATAAATATTAAATAAAAGTCAGTAATATCAAGGGGTTAGACTGCTACCGATGTGCTACCGATGTCCTATTTTATCGGTAGAATGCTACCGATCTCCCCCTCAACTGCTACCGATGACTACCGATAATTTTTTAATTGCTACCGATTAGTTTTTTTCCGAATCTTTCACTCTTACGAACCCTTTTGTACTTTTACCTCCTGCCCGGAAAACACTTTTTTTCCAATCAGGATGATTATCCATGATCATGTTAATCTTCGTTGACAGCTTCCTGTCATTCGAATTTCTCATAAATAAGTTGTACATCATTTCACGAGTTGAGACCTTATCTAGTTTTTTGCTTCCAGGATCAAAGTCGCTACTATTATCGAAATATTTACTTGTGTATTGATGTTGTTGCTGAATAGACCAGTTTTGCCAATTTTCAGGGACGGGCATATCAAGATATTCAAGCACTTGTAATTCAACTTCATCACGATACATGAACTGTTCACGGTAGATATTCAGTTCATCCTCTGTATTTTCATCAAACATCAAATCAGCACCAGCACGATAGATTGTAACGGCTTCGCCCCAGATTTGTTCAATTGTCTCTGGCTCGATTTCCATTGGATGTTTTTTTTGCCGTTTACTATCTGCCATAACTGGTAGAAAACGACGTTCACCGGTTTTGTCCTTGAGGTATTCTTTTTGATTAGTAGTCCTGGCTAAGATGAAGTTCTTGGCAAATTCTTCTGTTCGTTTCATGTATGGTTTACGATAACGTAGGCTAGTTTTAGAAATAAAGGCCTTAGTTTCTGCAAAGCTCATCCGATTACTGGCCACCATTTCATCATCGTTGACGATTAGACTCTTTAACATAATGTCGTAATTATCTTTATTAGAGAAATCTGTTACGGCATCCGTATACCATTCGCCACCCAATTTTTGAAGGAGGGACGTTTTCCCAACTCCTTGTCCACCGACCAGGTCCAGAACATAGTCAAACTTAACGTATGGATCATAAACTTTAGCAACTGCACCAACTAGCCACATTTGAGCGATTTTAGAAACTAAAGGGATATCTTCAGCGCCGAGATATACTTGAAGCATGCGGTCAATCCGGTTTCTGCCGTCCCACTTTTCAGTTGCTCTCTCCATATACTCAATAACTGGATTGTATGATCTTTCTGAAAAGAAAGTCTCCATGCCATCAAGCATCGCTTGGTTTGAGAAAGCAACACCTAACACACTTTCAAAGTAAACTTTTACGACTGAATCAAAGTTAGAAGGGAGCTCACCTTTTTTAAAAAGAGTGTTGCCGATCTTGATATCTTTAAGGAGTTCATGCTCTTGGGAAAAATCGTTGTGCTTTAGGTAAATACTCAACTGATCATCAGCTTTGAAAGACATCAACACATTACTTGGACTGTTGGCCTTGATGTCTCCCTTGGCAGTCGTTATCATCTTAGGTTGTGAGTCAATACTTACTACATTACCAATCACAATCACCTCCTATCTTTTTTAATCATACTTTCAATAGTACGCATCATTTCCTTTTCAGGCAAAGGGTTTGGACTATTTGCATTTGCTAATCTTGCAAGTTGAACAACTACACCATCGTCGACCGCACGATATAAGAGACCACCTACGAATTTTGCTAGTTTGTCATTTCGTCCACCTTCATCACCAAAACCAAGGGCGATGGTTTCAAAGAGATCTGTAGTCTGTGTTCGGTCTCTGGTTTGTGAACGCCTCGCTAAATCCCTAAGACCATCTTTGCCATCGTATCTATAGCCATGAGTTTTACCATACTGCTTCTTAATTGCTCGGATTAGATCACGGGAAGGAGTTACGATTGTCCCACCTTCCGCTGATTTCTCCAAATCCCACTCATACTGGCCATTCTCTGTTGCTGAAGGTGCTACTATGATATAGTTATTCTCGTGCGCTTTGATATCAACACCAGGCAAGAATTTAATCATCTGAGTAATTGGTTCATCATCTCTTTTGAAATATAACAGATGCTTTCCACCACTAGCAGTTTTGGCTTGAAGAGTTGGTTCAATTAAATTTAAATGTTCCCATTTTTTTAACGACTCAAAGCCATTCTCTTTGCCATGCTTATCGATATCAATGACAAAGAAGTTAGTTGTCCTTAAAGCAATATTCGCATTTGGGTATCCATCCCAAAATCGTTCGATTTCACTTGCAGTCATGGCTGGTTTATCAGCAAATTCGATTAAAGGCATCTTGTTTTTAGGATTGATTGGAATGACTGAGAACCCTAACTTTTGGTACTGTAATGCGTATTCTTTCATCGACGGCATGGTTTTTTCTCCTCTTTGTAAATATAAACAAGTTCCTGGGCCGTATAGTTTGACTGATATTCATCTTCAGTCATTTTTAAATAAAATAACAACGATTGATAAGCCTCTTCAAATGTATTGAATGGTCCTAATCTTTCATCAGTTTCATCAATGACCCAAAACTTGCTATTTTTTAGAAAGGGAGGTCATCTTCATCGATATCAGCTTCAGTCAGCGGTTGTGCTTCTTCTTCTTCAAGGTCATAGTTTCGGAACTCACGGCCATCTTTCCCCTTAGTCACAGAGATAACAAGGTTGTAGTAAGAGCCAACTGCCTTACGTTGTAGAGCCTCTTCCAAGGCTTTACCGTCTTCTTCATTTCCTTGCATACTGTCGCCAGCAAGGACCAAGGCTTTGATAAAGAATTTCATAGTGCGTTCAACTGCCCAGTCAAGGTTCTTACCGTTCCATTCAGTCAGTGTGCCAAATGTTGCAAATTCAGAGCGTCCACTGTAATCACCGCCACGGATTTCAAATTGATAACCAAGGCTTTCCCAGCCTTTGTCCGATACGTTGAAGGTTGCTTTCTTCAGGACTACTGGATAAGTACCAGCTGGGATTGGTGCAGGACCGTTGGCGCTGTCTTTGCGTGGGTCAAAGCCCTCTTTTTTGATTGATTTTGCGATATCTAGTAAGCTCATGTGTATTCTCCTTTATTTCTTAAAATAGTTCATCATCAGAGTCAACTTCTTTCTTAGGTGCCTCTTTTGTTTTTTCGGTCTTAGCTGGTTTAGTTGTCTTAGCTGCTTCTTTTTTAGGGGCTAGCTTGCCCTTTGCAGGCTCAACAGCCCCACGGATAGTTGCCAAGATTTTCAAGATGGCCTTGTCATCAACCTGGTCCGCATAATAGGTCTTACGCTTGCGGTCAACCTCACGGTTGTAGTTGTTGCCGAGTTTTTCAGTGTGGATCATCAAATCAGAGTTTCCATTGATAAGATTGACATACTTATCTTTCAAGCTTGGCTTGTCTTTGGTGGCATTGCCATTGTCATCATATTCAGATACCTGACGGCTGATGTAAATAACATTCATTGGCAATGCTTTGAGGTCAATGACTAATTCTGTGATAGCTTGGTTAAAGAAGTCGTATCCTTTGCCGTATGGAATTTCCGACAAGGATTTCAAGCGAGGTTTACCAACTGGGGTTAATTCATCACAAACTGCAATCTTAATCATTTCAATAACATCGTCAATTACATCAATAACGACTGTTTCATAAGAGTGCTTCTGTGTCTGGAGAGCAAGCAAGATATCTCCAAGCTGCTTAATTACTGAATTGGTAATTCGTCCCTTGTCATCTTTTTCATTGATCAGCTGAATGCTTGGAACAGTGTTAGCTTCTGCATTCCCGTCTGTGTTCAAAACGATTGGATTTGGGAATTCATTTGCAAGATAAGACTTTCCGCTCATGGTTTCGCCGTAGATGAAAAAATTTCGTGGGGTATCTTTAGGAACTTGTGGTTTATTTGCTGGAAGTGTAAATGCCATTAGAGAACCCCTCCAATAATATCCTTAATCATGTCCTCAATTGATGAACGGTCACGCTTGATAGGTTCAACTTCTGATCCATTCGGATAGGTCAATTTGTATTCCGCTTCAACTGCGACAATTTCACAGTCAAAAGCTGCAGCAAGAGCCTTGTAAGTCTTTTTGTTGTCTTCGTATTTTTTACGAGGAAGCTTCAAACAATATTCCAAGCTGCAAAAGTCAGCTGCAAATGCTAAAGAACTTCTGTCCTTGTAAGAATTAAGAAATTCTCCAGTTTTACGGCTACGAAATACGATCATTTCAGTTGTTTTATTCATTTTGTTTTCCTCTTTTTTTAACTTTCTTTATAATAAAATTCAATTACATTTACATCATGCTGCTGACGACTTCCTGTTATGCGCCAGAGCAATTGTCGATAATCATCATATTCTCCAGAACCTTCTTCTACTGGATCCAATACGACAATAGTTTGGTATTTGTGTTGCAAGCCGTCTACTCCGACACCTAACACTTGACTAGTAGCAACCACGGATTTCTTATAAAGTCCTTCTTGAATATCGCCCGTCCAGATTCCAATTTCAGGATGGCGCTCGCTAATGACGTTGACAATCTGCTTAGATTTACTGACAATCAACATATCGTGTGGTGCTCGTTCGATTAAACCGTCAAGTTGTAACATCAATGGCGTATCCGCATTTACTGGCTTTAATTTTGGAAAATCGACTGCTACGCCTGTTTGATTAAGGTAGCGTTCAAAGGTCTTTCTTCCAAACGATTGCTTGGCCATTGCAGTTTTGCCGTCCACTGTTACAAGATTTAGTTTTCTAAATTCTGCAAGTTTTTCTGGATTGCCAGAGGCGACTCTCTTTTGGTAAAACTTAATCTCAAAACCGTTATTCTCAACTGCATTCTCAATTCCTTCAATCTCTTCCCAGCGGAAGAAATTAGGCAAGCTCGAGATATAACTTTCATAATTTTGAAAATCTTCCCACTTCTCTTTTGAATAGCTAAATGGATCATAGACCATTTTTCCATGAGTCTTTTGCCAGTCAAATTTATTATTTGGGGTTGCCCAACCAAATACCGTTTTTTCAAGCGGATAGAAATTTTGTCCTTTTTTCCGGATTGGTGTCGCTGAAAGACCTATCGTGTATTTTCGCTTTATTTTGCGATATAAGGCCACTTGTTTGTCAGAAGACATATTCTGCCATTCGTCTACTATCAGCACATCACAATCTAATTTATGCCCCTTTTTGACTTGATTTTGAAGATATCTATCTGTCTGAATGATAATCTCAACACCTTTATCAAAATTCATAAACTTGACTGCATCTATCCAACCATTCAGAATAGCTAGTCGATTGTTTGTGATGATGATTTTTTTAGCTTTTTTATGTTTTGCAATAGCAAGTGCACAGATAGTTTTGCCTCTGCCCCCAAGAGCCTCTAAAAAGATTCCATTAGATAAATGTTCACTTCTTTTAATCGCTTCAGCTTGCCACTTTCTTAGCGTTATTGTGATACTCACTCACCACCTTTCCGATATCATGAACCACTTCTTCAATATCATTTCTCATTGCCCAAAATAATCCAAGTCTTGCTGCTGCTCGAATATCTTGATGATGACTTTTTTCAAATTTCCAAAGGTCTAAGATTTTCAAAAGATCGTTTGGAATATCCGACTTGTAACCTGCATTGAATTGAAGAATGGCACCCGGATAGCAAAGTTGGATATAGGCGATGGTTTCTGCCACGCTATTATCTTTCGACTTGTCGTTATCCCTCGCCTTAAATTCTTCAACAATAACTACATCGAATTCAAGATTTGTTCCGATTTCGTGAAACCAATCAGCGAAACCTCTCATACCATAAGAGACAACCCAGCTATCAACTAATCTTGCATTATCCAACAAGACAACTCCTGTTGTGCTGGTTTCAATTTTATTACTGCTTGGATCAATAGCTAAAATTTTCATCAAACACCAACTTTCTCAGTTAGCACTCCTGGATAAAGGGCAGTGTTAAACCAATTTTGTTTATTTACCTTTGCAAAGGCAAATAGCGTTTTAACTTCTTTTGCTTGCTTCTCAAATTTTCGAATATCTTCCTCCGATTCAAAGATAGGTTTTTCCTTGTATTTAGCAACTGTGACCAGCTTGTATTCCGGAGTGAATACTGGCTTTTCATTTCCTTGATCAAGATTTGTTTCGTCTACTTTTACAAAACGAATCGCAACATCAAATAGAAAACCTTCAGTAACAAGTACTTCAATCGATTCTGGTCCAATCACAACTGCTAGTGAATCTGTTACTCGTGTTTTATTCATCAATTCCATTACTTAATCACCAACTTTTCTGTCCGGACAAGTTCCGCACCTTTGACTTTCTTGCCAGATTTAAGCAACTCTTTGAGTGTTTTTTTGTCCGGCGCAAGCGTCACTTTTTTTGTAAAATATTTTTTCGGAAGGTCGTCTTCGTTGACCTTGACTGATTCTGGATTCTTAGCAATTTTTATAATCAGGGCACCACTCTTAACTTCGGTTTGCCCCGTGACATTCATAGCTGCCATAATGTTATCCTTTACATAATCCAGCTTTTTCTGTGCCAGCTGTTTCTTGGCTTTGAAGCTCTCTTCCTCAGCTTTGTACATGGCCACGTCGGCTTCTAGATTCTTGATAACATGGGCATATCCTTCTGCTTTCTGTTCAAATTGTTCTTGCCAATCGATGGCCTCAAGTGTGTCCGTTTTTGTTTCGTCATCGATATCCAATTGGTAAATTGTCAGGAACTGACCTGTTAGTTCGTATAAACTAGCCATTTTTTTCTACCTCTCTGATTTTATTTGTAAGTTTTGTTAGTCCAATACCTGTTTTAGTCAAATCAGCGTTGGACGTGAATAAATGATTTTGATTCATTCTAGCAATTTCGTTCTTAGATAAACATGCCAGATTTGAAATATCATAGTTTGTTTTATCACCGTCCAGAAAAACGATTGAGTACCCTTTTGGTATCAGCCCGTGATGGTCCTCCCAAACCTTGCGGTGTTTCAAAACCCATTGATTAGGTTCTCCAATCTTTTCTTTTGGATAACCGTTTGTTGTGTAGTTGATAGTACCGACAGGTACATAATTCGGAGGTCGATTACCTTTTTTGAACTGCCCGCTGTTTTTTGGCATATTGGGGTACTTCTTCCCCTTATTGTGAGGAGTCTGACCTTTCTCGAATCTTCCTGTCAAACCACTATGTAGATTATTATTTCTTCGATAACTCTTAATCTGTTTCTCAGTCAGTGATAATCCAAATTTTAGGTTCATTTCATTTGCGACATCGCGAGAAATCTTATTTTTTTGGATTGACACAAGGTAATCATGTTGTTCTTTTGTCAACAATTTACCTTGATATACTTTTCCAACAGGTAACCCTAAACGTCTGCGTACTTCTCCTATTTGAGTCTTGGTATAGGTCGTACCAAATTTCTCATTTAGTAACCTGGTTACTTCAGGAGTTAATCGGCCAGGGCATATCTCATGCATGTACTCTGTATACTCATCCTTCCAGCAAAGCGATCGGGGCATTGACTTCACCTACCTTGTCTTTGAATTTTTCAGCATCTAGCGCCAATTGACCTGCTTGTAAGATTTGACCTGAGATTGCGACCATCTGTTTTGAACGTTGGAGTTCCGTCTTTAATTCATCTGCAGTAAGATCCCTATCGTCCAAGGTTTCCAATTGAGCAAACAAAGTATTTGTTAAATCTGTCAATTTATTTCGAACCATTTACTTCGTCACCTCTTTCATCAATTTATTTGCTTCTTTGATTAACAAACGCATAACATTGCTATCCGTTTCTTTTTCTGCTGCTCTTGTCAGCATATCCACCCACTCACGTCTGGTATCATTCTTCCAATCAACCAACTCAGTGAGCGCTTGTGTGTGATTAAAGTAAGGGGAGTAGTCGTATGACTTGTCTTCCAAGCGAACGCATCTGCCTGCCTTGATGTCTTTGGCCAGGTTTGCACTTACGTTGCTTTTTGTTGTACCGACAACCTCAGCCACTTCATCACATGAGGCAGCAGGGTGCTCTCTATAATATTCCCTAATTTGTTCCGCTTGAGTCATGTTTCTCCTCCTTATTTCAACCCTTCAGGCGGTTCTACATCATAAGTAAATTGCTTATCTGAATTTCTCAGATTCATCCGTGCGACATTGTTTGCCATCAGCTGGCGCTCTTTTTGTTTCATTTCAGCGTGGTCATCTAGTTTATTTACTAGCGACCATAGTCCAATTCCTACGATTATTACCAGGTAAATGTATTCCATCATTTTTCTTTCTCCTTTTCTTTGTAGATTGCTACGATTTTCTTCAAGTCTGCGATTTCTTGATTCGCTTCTTGAAGTTTTTCCTGTGTTTCAATTAGTGATTGATTGAGGTCTAAAGCGACCTCTTTCCAGTCGAGATTAGTTTCTTTGACCTCTTCCGAAAAATAGTTTTTGATTCTTGATAGTAGGTTCATCCTGCTGACCTCATTTTCTTTCTTGTTTCCATTTCTTTTTTCCAAGCTTTAGTTCCACGATATTGCAAGTATTCATAGAAACCTTTAATCGTTACAAGTTGTCCACTATCCAAAAGATGTTTTTGCTGACTAGGGAGTTTTTGCATTTCTCTTCTTCGCTCTCCTGCTTGTCGTTTTGAACATCCAAAGATACGTTTTAACTCTTCATCATTAGCAGAGACTTTTTCAATGATCACATCTTTAATTCTTACAATTTCAACTACTTCCATTTTTGCTCCTTTCGTGTTATAATTTTCTTGAATAATTTTGTCATGCGCCTGATTGCCGTCAGGTGCTTTTTTGCTATCTCCTTTTCTGCTATAATGAAACCAGAAAGGAGGTAATATTATGACTGAAATTCACGCATGTCTTTGCGGAAATTGGGTGAATCTATCAGCCGACGACGATTGTGTAATGGGACCAAATATGGCTAATCCTTACATTTGGTGGGAAGAAAATGCAGAACTCTACTCACCAATTTCTAAACCTGAAGCAAACTCGATGTACCATCAGGATTATATCTACATTCACTATCGTGGCGCTGACTATCGTATCCATCCAATGTTCATTCAAATCGTTTCTAGATAACTTTTTCTAGTCTACTAGAAATGATTTCTAAATCTAAGTCGTCCAGTTTCAACTGGTCGGCTTTTTGATTTAAACGAGCTTCGATAGCTTGGTTAATTTCAAACCATTCTATTTTTGTAAATCGGCTCCTGAATTTTAGAAATTCCTTTACTGCTTCTTTCATACTGTCCTACTTTCCATCGCCCTGAGTTCTATCTCATGGCTGACTTGTTTCAATAGCTTCTCACACGCTATTTTAGCTTCTCTGTACGTTGTAGATTCGCTGATGAAGTAATCAGCAAGTTCGATAATTTTATCTTCCATTCAACCTCCTATATCAGCCTCAAGACTGATGTAATATCCTCCTAAATTGCTATAATACTCTTGACTAGGACCTCTCACCGTTTTAGTCAAAATTCCAATAGAAAGGAGGAGATAGTATGGCAAATACTCCAATAAAACCTGGAACAGATAATCAGAAACCTGGTCGCTATGTAGAGGTAGGACCTCGTGGCGGAAAAGTTACTAATGGTCATACCGCAACTATCGGAAAAGGTGATCGGCTCCCTCCGACATCTGCTAAAGCCAACGGTTGGAAAAAAGTCTAATCTTCGTTTGCGTACAATCGTTCAATGGTTGTACGCTTTTTCCATACACAAAAGCACATTCCCAAAAAATCAATTTGAATCCATGCTTCGGCGTAATCTTTCCCATTGCTGGCATAGTGAGTTATATAATGGTGAATCATTTTATTCCTTCCTCCTATTGAGTTACTTGAGAAGTATCATGAATGGCTTCATAGCTAAGACGCTTAAATTCTTCTGAGTCTATCTGAAAATTGATAGGCTTTTTTTGTAAACACTCAAGAAAACTAGTGTTTCTTAAAAGTTTTTCAACTAACTCAGGGTCTGCCTTTACAAAGGTGGACTCTTTTTTCCCACTATACGGATATCGTTTTGGTCTCATCTTCCTACTCCTTTCTATTTCTAACCTCTATTTCTGCTATAATATAAGCAGAAAGGAGGATAACTTATGACTAAGTCTGATTTGGGACCTTATCTAGATGCAGTTACAAACGAAGATGGTACTCTTCTAATCTGCAAAACAGAACAAGGTGCATACATTGGCGATTTCAACCCTTCATGCGATGAAGAAGATTTTGTGCTAACTTATGAAGACGTTTCTGTTTCTTTGTCTTACGCACAGGTTCTTTCTGCAACTCTTTTGAAGGTTTAATCGCTGGCTTCAAATGATCATTCATCCAAATACTAAACAAAAACTGACACTGTCCAACCGTCTTTTTTGTTCTAGTGCTTGGGTGGATTTTTATTTGTCGGAAATCCTCCCACGCTAACTTATGTCCGTACCCTTTTAGAATTTTCGTAAACAATTCAAAAGGTACTTCAAATGTAATCTTGTCAAGTCCAGTAGATTCTACATAATCTTCTGGTAACTTAAATAGTTCTCTGTCTGTCATTCTTTCTCCTCTTTGGTTATATAAACAGCTCAGTCTATCAAGATTTTGAGAAATCAATTTTAGATTCTCACTAATCGAGCGTGACTTTTTTTGATACGGCAATCTCAGAAATTTACCACCAGAGCTGACTACCTCAATGATTTTTTCAAGGTGGTCTTTTTCTTTTTCAAGAGCATCAATAAATTCTTCCATCCTACTCCTTTCTGTTTGTGATATAATGATTTAAAAATATTATCTGAGGTATTTGTATGTCTGAAGTATTTACAACAACATTGATTTCTGTTGGTGCAACTGTTTTAACAAATTTGATTATTCACGGTTTTGCTTACCAGCAAAAAAAGATTGAAAATAAAAATAAACTCGAAGAAAAGAAGGTTGATTTCTTAAATACCCAACTAAGTCAGGATAGAGATTTATATATTTCAACTTTTCAAAATTTTGCATCGATTAGTGGTAAAACCGTCTCATACGTAGAATCAAGACTTGACGATGCTCCTCCGATTGATTTAGATATCATCACAAACTTCGATGATATCTTTTATAAGACCTATCTATTTTTAGATAGCGATGAAGAGCAAAAAAAATTCATCAATTTTAGAAATGTGCTACGTTATCAAGCTGGATATCCCCACCCCGATGGGCTTTATATTTGGGATGTGCAATTTGAAGAACAGTCCTATGCCCCAGACACAATCGAAGAACCCAGATATATTTTTGATAGGCTTAATGAATGTTTATTGATTGCTAACAAACATATCAATGACAAACTCCACATTCAATCTTCTGCGAACTGCTCGTAGAGTTCATCTATTTCCCTCCGTTGCTCTTTTGTAAACGGAGCGGTATTATTTGTCCAAGTTATCTGCTTGCCTTCTTCACGCTTTATTCTGCCTGCTCTAACAAGCAGGTTTTTAAATACCTCGTAAGGCATGTGAACTCTGATGTCTTCTTCCATCTTTCCTCCTACTTAAACCAATATTTTTACCGAATTTTAAAATCTTCAATCACACGAGCGATGAACTGATTCGCTTGTGGATTTTTTAGCTTTCCATTCAGGATATTCGTCACATCCTGACGAGCCATGCTATACTGTACTGCTAGCGTCGCCATCGTCAAGTTGTGCTCTTTCAGATAATCTCTGATTTTTTGACGTCCACCATCCATGTTTGGCATCTGCCTCCCTCCTTTCTTTAAAAGTAAGAAAAAAAGTTAGTAAATTGTTTTATAAAATGCTTGACAGTTTTTAAAGAAAGTTTTAAAATATAAGCATAATTAAAAACCTTGATAAAACTATGTATCTATCAATTTTCTTGCTCGCCAAAGCTATTTATTTTTAGATAAGTTTTAACTTCGTTTTTTACTAACTCATTAACTTACAAAAACTATTTTACAGAACTCTTTAAAAATTGTCAAGTATTTTTACAGATTTTTTTAAGATATTTTTTGTCATGTCTTAGAAAGGCTGATAAATCAATGTTTCCGACATTTGAAATTGTTAAAGAACTTTGTAGAAGACAAGGTATTTCTTTAAATACTTTGGAAGAAAGGATAGACTTTTCAAGAAATTCTTTATATTCTTGGAAAAACAGTGAACCAAAGCCTAAAAAATTAAACGCTGTCGCCGACTACTTCAATGTCTCTACAGATTATTTACTTGGTCGTACAGATAATCCGGCTATAGCCGGGAGTGATGAATTTGCTCAAGTAAACGGACAAATCATAGACTTACGCAAAGCAGCAGCCAACACCATGTTATTTGACGGAAAACCACTAAATGAAGATGATATCGACTTCATCACATCCGTCCTATCCGCCCACTTCAAAAGCAAAGGAGAACGCTAATGACTATCACTATCAACTTCACAGAAAAAAATTCCTACATCACGGACTACCTAAACAAACACGGTATCGACACAACGACCATGGATTTTGACGACTTCATGGCACTCGTGGAAGATATCGAAGACGCACGAGCAGCCGACCAAGCCTATATGGAGTATTTAGCCGACCCTAATCCAAAAACATATACAACAGATGAACTCTTGGAAAGTCTTGGAATGACTAGAGAGGACATCGCCTAATGTACCGACTCGTCTATGAAAGCAAAGCACAAAAACAACTCAAAAAACTCGATGGAGCAACTAGACGAAAAATCATCTCGTGGATGACAAAAAACGTAGACAACACAAGCAACCCCTATCAACACGCTAAACTACTAAAAGGAAACCTATCAGGTTACTGCCGATACCGAGTTGGCGATTAGCGCATCATCTGTGATATCCAAGACGATAAACTAGTCGTCTTAGCCGTAGACATCGCCCACCGCAGAGAGGTTTATAAATAACAAAGGAGAACTATGACACTCGCTAAACTCCACTTCAATGATCAAGGTAACCTAAATGGAGGAATACTAACAAATATCTCACTAGCACAAATACAATCAACTCTAGTAGATAACTTCCCAAACTCCACTACCAGAACTAGAAATTTCCAAGCTCTCTCAACTTTCTTAAAAAATCTAGATAGCAATATCATTACGCGTATATGGCTAGACGGAAGCTTTTGCACCCAGAAAGAAAACCCAAAAGACATAGATGTCTTACTATTTTTTAAACATTCTCCAGACATAGAGAAATATCTAAAAGATATTAAAGAAAAAGCAAGTACCTGCTTAGACATCTATCAAATAGGCGATAAAGATCATATTGAAAAAACTCGTCCTATATATTCCCACATGGCTCACAATGAAACATACTGGATGGGACAATTTGGTTTTGATAGAAATAGAAATCACAAAGGAATTATAGAATTAAAAACGGAGAATCTAAAATGAATCACGTCCAAGTTAAACGACCAAAAGAAAATAACAGTGAATATGATTACATGCTACGGCTCAGTAATGAATCCATTCATCAATTTGAACAAAAAAAGAAACGTCAAGAAAGCCAACTAAAAAGCTATCCAGCTATTAAAAGTTATTATCGAGTGGCTAATTAAAAGGAGAACTATGACACTCGCTAAACTCTGCGAAGAATATCAAGTAGAACTTTGTCTCTTCGACGGTTCAAACTGGCACAGTAGCGGTTTCTACAATCCAGACACAAACGTACTCGCTATTGACCACAACTTGACTCCTGAACAACAAATCCAAGTCGCCCTACACGAACTTGGACACAAAGACCATACACTCTCAGAGTACCAGAACGCTCGACTCGACTACGCTGTGAAAACGAAGCTGATAGAAATATGATCCATCATCTCGTAAAAGACGCGCTAGAAAGCTTAGACGACCCCACAGAGTTTGATTACCTCAAATTCATGTCTTACTACAATCTAAAAACCATGACAAATGAAATCATGGTTAAAGAAGAGTATTTATCATTAGTAAATTAAAAATATGTGCAACAACTGATCCACACTAAAAGCTGATAGAGAGGTTTCATTATGAAACAAGAACGCAAAGTTTTAGGTATTTTAGCTATTATTTTTGGAGCGCTGGCTCTACTTGGCTCATGGATGCCTATCATCAATAATTTTTCATTCATTTTGGCTATTTTAGCTCTTATCTTCGGTTTAATTGGTTTTGCAGTAAATCGAAAAAGACCAAAAACACTAGCTATTATTGGGACGGTTCTAGCAGTCGTATCTATTGCTATTGTATTAGTAACTCAAGCAATGTACGCTAAATCATTGAAAGAACTAGGTAAAAACGTTGAAGAGACTGTTAGCTCTGTAAGTTCTTCTATCGAATCATCTCAAAAAGAAGAAGATGCTAAATTTAACTGGACAAAAGAACAGTTTGATGCGCTTCAAGTTGGTGATATTATCAACTATGGAGCTGGTGGAACTAACTACGATGACGTTGCTAGCGTTCACGGAGAACCTAACAATGTAACAACTAGTTCAGTAAATGACCACGACAGTAAGACAGTATCATATACTTCTACTGGTAGCAAATACAAGAGCGTTATTCTTTCGTTTTCAAAACAAGACGACGGTTCTTTCTTGTTGACTTCTAAAGTTAGTTCAGGTCTAGAATAAAAACCAACTGTTTCCATTTTGGAAACAACTCAAAAAAGCCCCACGCTCAGAAGTTTGCAGACCGAGAGCGTGAGGCTAGTGGTAAGAAAAAAAGCATTAAAAAGCTCTTTTTCTTATACCCATTTTAACAAAAAAGTGAGGTAAACGCAATGTGGATGGAAGAACTTCCCAACGGAAAATACAAATTCTTTGAACGATACAAAGACCCGTATACCGAGAAATTAAAAAAAGTTTCAGTGACCATGGAGAAGAAAACTCCCCAGGCAAGAAATCAAGCTGCTATCTTGTTGCAAGAGAAGATAAATAAAAAACTTAGCACAAAACAAGTAGAAAGCATTACATTTGAAGAAATCTATAACCTTTTCTATAAATCATGGGCGCAAACAGTAAAGGAATCAACAAAACATAATTGTAAATCAGTTGATAAGAAGATGAAGGAAGTCATACCGTCCGATACCATACTTGCTAATCTTGACAGGCGTTTTCTTCAAGAGGCTATTGAAACAATTATTGAAAGCAACGGATATATTACAGCTAAAAAAGTACGGCATAGGCTCAGAGGTATCTTTAATTACGCTGTTCAATACTCTTACATTGAAAACAACGAGGTCGATTATACTACGATTCCTCAAAAACCAAAGACTTTAGAAGAACTGGAAAAAAAGCGTAACAACTTTCTCACCATGCAAGAAATAAAAGCACTTGTCGATGTCCTTAATCGTCGAGAATATCACCAAAAGTACGCTGATATGGTTCTTGTGCTGACATTAACTGGTATGAGATATGGTGAGTTAACTGCCTTACAACTGAAGAATATAGACTTCGAAAACAACAAAATTGAGATCACAGGTAATTTTGATTCAGTAAACAAAATCAAGACGCTACCAAAGACTACAAATTCAATACGGACAATCAAAGTATCAGAGAATGTCATAGAAGCTATTCAAAGACAAATAGTACGACTTAGCGAACGTTTCCAGCCATTGTCAAGCGATGATTATATTTTCTGTTTTGAAAAATGGAATCAACCTACAACAATAGCTTGCTTCATACAGATATTAAAAAAATATGGAAAACAGGCCAAAATAGAAAAAAACTTATCTAGCCATATTTTTAGGCATTCTCATATTTCGTTTTTAGCAGAGTCTGGCCTCCCAATAAAATCAATAATGGATCGAGTTGGGCACTCAAATGCAAAAATGACTTTGGAAATCTATTCTCATACTACTGAAGATATGGAGGATAAACTGGTCAATAAATTAGATACTATTTTTTAATTCTGCCCCTTGGTTGCCCCTTTTTGATTTCATAACACAACAAAACCCCTTGAAGATATTGATAATTCAAGGGGTTGCTTTATATCGTTATAATTCATCCGCTATCTTATTGATTTTTCTGAGTCTGTGATTGACACCACTTTTGGTCAGAGGGGTGCTGAGGCTATCTGCCAACTGTTGGATAGAGTAGTCTGGGTGCTGAATCCGCAGTTGCGCCACTTCCTGCAAATCTACTGGCAAATTTTCTAAGCCCATGATATCTTTGATTTTACTGATATTGTTAATGGTCTTCATGCTGGCAGAAACTGTCCGAGCGATATTAGCTGTCTCGGCATTATTAGCCCGATTGAGGTCGTTACGGGTTTCTCGCAAAATCTTAACCCGCTCAAAATCATCACGTGCCTGCATGGCTCCGATTACTATCAAGAAGTCCATAATGTCTTCTGCTCGCTGGAGATAGGTCACAGCCCCCTTCTTGCGCTCAAGCACCTTGGCATCCAGTAAAAACTGTTGGAGAAGGGAGGCAATTCCTTGCGCGTGGTCCAGATAAACAGAACTGATTTCCAACTGGTACTTGCCTGACTCAGGGTCACGAATGCTCCCATTTGCCAAGAAAGCGCCACAGAGATAGGTACGACCTGCTTCCTCGTCCGATAAAACCGCCTCATCAATACCTGTTTCCAGGCCAAAGAAAGAGTCTGCCAAGTGCAAATCACTTAACAAATCCTGCACCTTTTCATCTGTAAAAACGGTATAGACGCGATTCTTGCGAAGATTGCTCCGTTGGTGGTGACGAATTTCAGATTTGATTTCATAGAAATGGAGAAAGGACTCATAGAGGTGACGGGCCAGTTTGGCATTTTCTGTCACAACTGACAAAGTCAAGCCCGAAGTCGAGAGACCGATGCTACCAGACATTTTGATAATGGCAGATAATTCATGCCGGCTCAGATGGTGTTGGCCCAGGATTTCTTCTTTTACTGCTACTGTGAAACTCATTTTTTCACCTGTATAATGCGCATCAACTCGTCCACAATCAAATCTCCATCGTGGAAGGCACCGCCATTTTCCAGACGAAGGAAGTTAGATGAAATCACGCGCGAAACTTGCTTACAAAGACCTACAAAATCGTGTTCCACTTGCACTAAGTATTCATCAAAACGGTTGGAATTCATGTATTCCTGAGGCACTTTTTCAATATTCACCAAGACAGTGTCGATAAAAGGGCGACCAAGGTGACGATGCAAGACTTCCACGTGGTCGCTATCTGTAAAGTGTTCCGTCTCCCCACGTTGGGTCATGATATTGCAGACATAGGCAATTTCTGCCTTAGTTTCCAAAAGAGCCCGCCCAATTTCCTTAATCACGATATTGGGCAAAATAGAGGTAAAGAGGGAACCTGGCCCTAGGACAATCATGTCACTTTCAAGGATGGTCTGCACTACTCGACGGCTGGCCAGAGGCGTATCATCGTTTAGGGCATTGGTCACATAGACATTGTCAATTATGCCTCGATGGTCTACAATATGACTCTCTCCAGCCACTTCTGTCCCATCCTGAAAGACTGCATGAAGGGTCAAAGGATGGTCACTGGAAGGATAAATTTTCCCTGTTGTATGGAAAAATTTGCTCAATAACTGCATGGCATTATAGGTTGAACCCTGCATTTCTGACAAGCCAGCAATGATGAGATTTCCCAATGGATGGCCAGCAAAGGCTCCGGCATCCTCAGAGAACCGATACTGAAAGACCTTCTCATAAAACTTAGGCATATCCGACATGGCCACAAGAACATTACGAAGATCACCTGGCGGTGTCAACTGTTGCATATTTTTTCGGAGTTCACCTGAAGAACCACCATCATCTGCCACCGTCACGATAGCTGCGATTTCCACATCTTTTTCCCGCAGACTTTTTAGAATGACGGGAATTCCAGTCCCTCCACCAATCACCGTTATCTTTGGTTTTCTCATGAACGGTTTACCGTTTCCTTTCTGCGGTCTTTGTCGCGATGCCCTTCATTAACAGACCAATTCTTGGATAAGTCCTGCGCCAAGCGTTTAGCAAATGCCACACTACGGTGTTGTCCACCCGTACATCCCATAGCAATGGTCAAAACGGACTTACCTTCCTTTTGGTAACTTGGCAGAATCGGCTCAATCAAGGCCAATAAATGTTGATAAAAGTCTTCTGACTCAGGATGGTTCATGACATAATCATAAACAGGTTCATCCACACCCGTTTGGTTTCTCAGTTCTGGTAGATAATAGGGATTTGGCAAGAAACGGACATCAAAGACCAAGTCCGCATCAATCGGGATTCCATACTTAAATCCGAAAGACATGACTTCGATACGGAAAGACTGGGCTTGTTCTTGGTCTGAAAACTGCTCTGCAAGGGTTTTGCGCAGTTCACGTGGAGTGAGTTCAGTCGTATCCACCACATTTTGGCTCATATTTTTCAAAGGTGCCAAGAGTTCACGTTCCAACTTGATTCCATCTAAAATACGACCGTCTGCTGCTAGTGGGTGACTCCGTCTGGTTTCCTTGTAACGAGCGACCAATTCCTTATCAGCCGCATCCAAAAAGAGGATTTTGAAATCCAAACCATCTTGATTTTCCAACTCATCCAAAACAGCTTGAATCTCTGAAAAGAAAGAACGGCTACGCATATCCACTACCAAAGCCAACTTAGGATTATCTTCCTTAATTTCAACCAGCTGCAAAAACTTAGGCAAGAGGGCTGGCGGCATATTATCAATGGTGAAATAACCTAGATCCTCGAAGGACTGAATGGCTACAGTTTTTCCTGCCCCACTCATCCCTGTCACAATCACCAAGTGAAGTTGTTTCTTTGTCATCTTTTTCTCCTTATATCAAAAGAAGTTTGGCAGAACCAAACTTCAACTAGCTTATCCAATCTCTGCGATGACTTCGATTTCGACTTTTACATCACGAGGAAGACGAGCTACCTCTACAGCTGAACGAGCTGGGAATTCCTCTTTGAAGGCCGTTTGGTAAACCTCGTTAAAAGGAACAAAGTCGTTCATATCGCTCAAGAAGCAAGTTGTTTTGACAACATGGTCAAAGTCTGTTCCTGCCTCTGCCAAAATAGCACCAATGTTTTTCAAGACTTGTTCTGTCTGTTCTTGAATGGTTTCTCCAACGATTTCCCCAGTTTCAGGAGAGAGAGGAACTTGACCGCTAGCAAACAAAAGGTTGCCAACGATTTTTCCTTGAACATAGGGGCCAATAGCCTTTGGAGCTTTATCTGTATGAATTGTTTTTGCCATTTTCTTTACCTCATAATTTTTCTAAGATTGCATCCCAAGCTTGGTCCATCCCTGCCTTGCTGACAGATGAAAAGAGGATGAAGTCATCACTTGGGTCAAAATTTAATTTCTTTTTGATTGCTGACTCATGCTTATTCCATTTACCACGCGGAATCTTGTCCGCCTTGGTCGCAACGATGATAACCGGAATCTCGTAATACTTGAGAAATTCGTACATCTGGACATCATCTGCTGACGGGTCGTGACGGAGGTCAACTAGACTGACTACTGCACGGAGATTTTCCCGAGTCGTTAGGTACTCCTCAATCATGCGCCCCCACTTTTCACGCTCCTTTTTAGAAACACGGGCATAACCATAACCAGGCACATCCACAAAACGCATCTTGTCATCGATATTAAAGAAGTTGAGAAGCTGGGTTTTACCAGGTTTTCCTGATGTACGGGCTAGATTATTACGGTTCAGCATAGTATTGATAAAGCTGGATTTACCAACATTTGAACGCCCTGCTAGGGCAATCTCTGGCAGTTCATCCTGCGGATAGTGGGACTTATTGGCTGCACTGAGCAAGATTTCAGCATTGTGTGTATTCAGTTCCATAGTCACCTCTAGGCTGTTTCTAGGATTGGTTTATCCGTTCCATCGACAGCTTCTTTAGTGATGCGAACCAATTTCACATTTTCCTGACTCGGTACTTCAAACATGACGTCTAGCATGGTTTCTTCGATGATGGAGCGAAGTCCACGCGCACCTGTCTTCCGTTCGATAGCCTTATTGGCAATTTCTTGAAGGGCTTCGTCGTCAAATTCCAACTCGACATCATCATAAGAAAGCAAAGTTTGGTATTGTTTGACCAAGGCATTTCTTGGTTCTTTCAAGATGCGAACCAGGTCATCAACGGTCAATTGCTCAAGAGCCGCAAAGACAGGCAAACGTCCGATTAACTCAGGTATAATCCCGAATTTTTGAATATCTTCTGCGATGATTTCTTGCATGTAGGAGCTGTTTTCGTCAATCGCCTTGTTGTTTTGACCAAATCCAATAACTTTCTCACCCAGACGTTGTTTGACAATTTCTTCAATACCATCAAAGGCACCACCCACGATGAAGAGGATATTTTTAGTATCCACTTGAATCATCTCTTGTTGCGGATGTTTGCGTCCACCTTGTGGCGGCACGCTAGCAACAGTTCCCTCGATAATCTTGAGAAGGGCTTGTTGCACCCCTTCACCAGAAACATCACGTGTGATAGACACATTCTCACTCTTCTTGGCAATCTTGTCAATTTCATCCACATAGATAATGCCACGCTCTGCACGTTCGATGTTAAAGTCAGCAACCTGCAAGAGTTTGAGGAGGATATTTTCCACATCCTCACCCACATAACCAGCCTCCGTCAGAGCTGTCGCATCCGCAATAGCAAAAGGTACATTCAAGCTCTTAGCCAAGGTCTGGGCAAGGAAAGTTTTCCCTGAACCAGTTGGGCCAATCATCAAAATGTTTGACTTCTGCAAATCCACATCTTCTGACTCTTCGCGTGTATCGTGGAAATTGATGCGTTTGTAGTGGTTATAAACCGCCACTGCCAAGGCACGCTTGGCACGATCTTGACCAATTACATAGTGGTTCAAGATATGGAGTAGTTCAATTGGTTTTGGCACCTCAGACAAGTCTGCCAAGACTTCCTCAACCAATTCTTCTCGAATGATTTCCTGAGCTAACTCCACGCATTCATTACAAATAAAAGCATTGTTGCCAGCAATTATTTTTTGTACTTCTTCTTGGTTTTTGCCACAAAATGAGCAATAAACCATCATATCATTTTTTCTATTTGTAGACATGATTTCCTTCCATTCTATACTGTCATTCTATCTAAAATAAGGTCATGTAAAAAGCATGAATACTATTGACCAGATTGGTAAAGGCATTTAACCAAAGGAGGATAGAAAGCCCGTAACGCTTTTTACGAAAAGCTTGTGCTCCTGCCAAAAAGCAGATGAAACACAGAAAAGCCGTGAATAGACCAAATAAACTCCGTTCCATTAGACTTCCTTTCTCTTGCGGTATTGGATGGTAAAATCATAAGGATTCTTCTCATCTTTGGCGTAAAATTTGCTTGAAACTGTCTCAAAAAGAGACAAGTCAAGCTCTTCAGGGAAATAGGTATCTCCTTCCACCCGAGCATGAATGTGAGTGACAATCACTTCATCAAGGTAAGGTTCAAAAGCCTGAAAAATTTGCTTCCCACCGATAATGTAGAGATTCTTTTCTTGAGCCTGATACCAGTCAAGAACAGACTGGACGTCCTGAAAAGTAGCAACCCCATCTATCTTTTCTTCTGGATTACGCGTCAAAATCAAGGTTTCCCGTTTTGGAAGCAAGCGACGCCCCATCCCATCAAAGGTCACACGCCCCATCAAGATAGCATGATTCAGAGTTGTTTCTTTAAAGTGCTGCAATTCTGCTGGCAAATGCCAAGGCAGACGATTTTCCTTACCAATCACACCCTCTTCATCCTGGGCCCAAATAGCTACGATTTTCTTAGTCATGCTTCCATCCTTTTCACTGATAGTACTATTTTATCAAAAAACTCAAAAAAAGACTGGTTTGGAATAGCTTACAAAATAGAAAAAATCTGTAAGAAATTTCCTACAGATTTATCTATGTTTCCTTATTTCTTACAAACCAGGTGCTTGTCCAAGTTCGGCTGCAAGCATCCAAATTGTTTTATCTGTTTCAGTTTTAGCGCCTGCAAAGATACCGTTTGTTACATCGTCACCTTCTTCATCAGTGACATCCAAACCTTTTTGGAAAAGTTCTGACAAGTAACGGTAGATAACAAGAACACGTTCCAAGCTTTCTTCAACATTACGGTATTCACCAGCTTCTTCTTCGATTTCACTATTTTGAAGGAACTCTGTCAATGTAGAGAATGGGCTTCCACCGAGTGTAATCAAGCGTTCGCTGATTTCATCCAATTGACCGTCAAGAGCTTCCATGTACTCATCCATTTTTGGATGCCATACAAGGAAACCACGACCATGCATATACCAGTGCACTTGGTGCAAAGCAACGTGAGCTACATACAAATCAGCAACAGCTTGGTTCAAGACTTCCTTTGTTTTTGCCAATGCTACTGGCGCTGCTTTTGTCAATGATGTTACGTCTTTTACTGCTTCTTTTTTCAATTCTACCATTTTCTTTACCTCATTCATTATTTTTTGTAACCACTTCTTAATGATTACTACCTTAGTATACTACTAAGGAAAACCAATAGCAAGACAAAGAACTTATATGAGAAAAGTTGCAATAGACTGATAATTTAAGAATTCTTTAGAAGACAAAAAAGAGGGTTGGATGCTTATAGTCAATGGAAATCCATTATCAAACTAGGAAACTAAACCCAGCTTGACCAAAGCACAAGTTTTGAGGTTGCAGGTAGAACTGACCAAGCTGATGTGGTTTGAAGAAATTCCCCAATACTATAATAGATTGAAATAAGATGAAACCAAGTCGATTAGGAAAGGTAAATGAATTTCTAAAATGTTTTACCAATCACAAGGTCTTTGTCTATATTCAATCTACTATATAAGCTTCATTTCCGAGCAAGATCTTGAATTTACTCGAGGATGAACTATCATAAAACAAAGAAAAAGAGGGTGCTACTATCACATCCCTCTTTCAAATCATCGCTTAATACCAAACGCTGACATCTACGCGCCCTTGGATTCCTTTCATGTATTCAGAAGAGGTATATTGCCAACCTTTTTCTCCTGAATAATGAGGGTTTTCCCATTCTAAAGCATTCGTATAGGCCGCTACCCAGTTTACATGTTTTAAAATATCTGGGTGTTTTAAACGCGTCTGTAATAAACTACGATAGCTATAGACATACACATTTTGATAACCCGCCTGCTTCATCGTGTCCATGTACTTGTTGATGATTTTAACCCAAGTGTCTGTATCACTTGGAGCTCTCTTGCTCTTATTTACATATTCCCAGTTCTCAACATCATAATAGATAGGGTAAGACAGGTTCATATTGTATTTCTTTATAAGTTCAATGGTCTGTTTAGCGTCATTCTCAGCATCGGTCTCATTTTCAGCATAGGTATAGAGATAGACACCATAAGGAATTCCCAGACGGTTTAACTCCTTAATGTTATGCGCCAATTCCTTGTCTTCTTTACCGCTATAACCTAGACGAACAATGACACCATCCACCTCGTTCTCATCAATAACCTTTTTCCAATCATTGATACGACCATTGTGCTCACTAATATCAATGACTTTCTTAGCATGTTCGGTTCCCACTTGTTCTTCTCTATTATTAAAGAAATAGCGTTTACCATCTCTGTGAACCCAGCCGACATTCAAATCTTTCTTTTCTTTGAGCTCACCAGAGGCCGCAAAGATATAGCGAACACCATCCATAATCACTTCGTCAGTCGCCATGGCACCACTTCCAGTCAAATAGTAGTTGCCTTGCCACTCATTCCGAGCCATATAGCCCCACTTCTTGAAATAGTACCATTTGCCGCCCACTTTTTGCCACTCTTGGTTAGCATAAGTTCCATCGGATTTTAGATAAAAATAAGCAGAATAGGCTGGATCATAGAGCCATTCATTTTGCATCATAGCTCCTTGACCATTCAAGAAATAACTTCCTTGCCATTGGCTTTTAGCCATGTAACCCCACTTCTTGAAGTAGTACCACTTATTTCCAATCAATTGCCATTCTTGATGAGCATAAGCCCCATCTGACTTGAGATAAAACCAACTCTTGTAACTACTGTCATAGATCCACTCGTTTTGGGCCATATATCCACCTAATTTCAGGTAGTAATTTCCATGCCATTCATTCTGCGAGTAACGACCATCTGAATTAATATAAAACCAAGCCTTATAGTAGTTGTCAAAAATCCATTCACTTTGAGCTTTAGAACCATCATCCTTTACATAATAATCCCCATCCCAGTGGGCAGCAGCATTAGTCTGTACTTCTGCGCTCGTTTGCGTTTTATTAGAAGACTGATTTTGCTCTGAACTACTTGAAGCTGTCGTTGTATCCTGCGAAGTTTTTGCTACTTCAGTTTCATTTGCAGCGACATGACTAGTTGCCAAGCCTAGTAAACAGATACTTGCTAATCCAATTTTTATTTTCAATCTTTCCTCTCCTATAAAAAATGTAACAGACATCTGAATGCTGTTCCACCTAGCTTTTGCTACTTACTGATTATTTTACAAAGTCAAGCAAAGCCAAGAAGCTTTCAGCTTCAAGTGACGCACCACCTACAAGGGCACCGTCAACGTCTGGGCAAGCCATATATGAAGCAACATTTTCAGGTTTAACAGAACCACCGTATTGAACACGAACTTTGTCTGCGACTTCTTGACCAAAGTCAGCAGCTACAACGTCACGAACAACTTTACACATTTTTTGTGCATCGTCTTGTGAAGCTGATTTACCAGTACCGATAGCCCAGATTGGCTCATAAGCGATAACTGAGGCAGCAACTTGTTCAGCACTCAATCCAGCCAATGCAGCAGATACTTGAGCACCTACGAATTCAGCAGCTTTACCAGCTTCGTAAGTTTCAAGTGATTCACCACAACAGATGATTGGAAGCATACCGTTCGCAAAGATTGCTTTTGCTTTTTTGTTGATATCTTCATCAGTTTCATGGAAGTAGTCACGGCGTTCTGAGTGACCGATAACAACGTAGTCAGTACCGATTTCTTTCAAAACTTGTGGGCTAGTTTCACCAGTGAAAGCACCTGCATTTTCAAAGTAGCAGTTTTGAGCAGCAACTTTAAGGTTTGAGCCTTTTGCGACAGCAAGAACAGTTGTCAAATCAAGAGCTGGAGCAGCGATACCTGCTTCAACAAGATCTGATGAAGGAAGTTTTGATGCAACTGCTTCAACGAATGCTTTAGCTTCTTCTGGATTTTTGTTCATTTTCCAGTTACCAGCGATAAATGGTTTACGTGACATTTCACATACCTCTTTTTTCAATTTATTTTCTATTTATTCTATCACAATTATACACAGCTTGCAAATCTTACTCGGATTTCAAGCCTACTTGCATGGATTAATCCTTCCAGAGATCCATGGCATTTCTGAAATCTGCAGATACCTGTGTCAACTGAGGATTGCTTGCTTCTCTTTCTGCTCTCTTGGCCTCAATTTGAGCCACACTCTTGATTCCTTCATGGCGCCAGTTTCTCAAAATCGCCTGAATGTACTTCCAGTTTGGTTTTCCATTCAAAACAGCTTCACGAAGAGCCTCCTTAATCAAGTCAGCACTGGTTCCATCTTCCTTTAGTGTCTTGGTCAAATCCTCAATCTCAAAAGGCGTCAACAATCGTCCCAACTCCTGCTGGAAGGTTTCCACCAAATCCTTGAGCTGGTTTTGAGGTGTTAGCTGGTCTGAACTTGAACGAACTGCTCCAAACAGGTCATCCAAACGTTCCAAGGCCAAACTAGCATCAAAGAGCAATTCAATTTCGCCATTTAATTCGATAGTACGATACTGGAGCAGTCCCCTTTCCGTCAGATTAGAAATGGACTGGTTGACATCCGAAATTTCCTTGCCAATCCTTTCAGCAATCTGGCTTGGCGACATTTCTTCTAAGCCTGTCGTATTTTGCAAATAGAAAAATTGCCAAACCAGAAAATCGTCGCTAGAAGGAAAGAGTTCCTTAAAATGCAAGAGCAGGGCACTCGGTAAAACCAAGGTACCTGATTTAAAAGCGTCTAAATATGTCATAATTCCTCTTATAAATACCTATATGCAGATGCATCATCTTCTATCTTTCTCCAGTCAAAAGGCGTCTCCTGATAGACCGCATGGTTTACCCAATTACTGAAAAAGAGGGCTGCAGATGAAGACCAACAAAGACAAGGTACCTGATTAACATCATCATCTTTAAAGTAATTTTCTGGAATATGTGGGTCGAAACCTGCATCACGATCTCGAAAATACTCTTTTGCCAAGGTATCACGGTCATACTCCAAATGACCAAAACTATAAATTTCTCGTAAATCACGACTGGCCAAAATAGAAACCCCAACCTGAGGTCCTTCTGATAAAATCTCGAGATTGGTCTTGTTTAAGACCTCTTCCTTAGAAATCTCCGTGTGCCGTGAATGAGGGGATACATAGCTATCATCAAAGCCTCTAAATAGAAGGTGACCCTCTTTTAGGGTGTCCTGAGGATAAATACCTGATAGCTTACTGTCCATCTGGTATTTTTCTACACCATAGCGCAGATAAAGCCCAGCCTGAGCCCCCCAACAGATATGAAGGGTCGAATAGACATGAGTCTTAGACCACTCAAGCATCTGTCTAAATTCCTCCCAATAGTCCACTTCCTCAAATGGTAAATGCTCAACTGGAGCACCCGTGATGATCATCCCATCAAAATACTCATCCTTGACTTCAGGAAAAGTTTTATAGAAGGTCTCCATGTGCTCTGAACGAGTTGTTTTAGAACGGTGGCTCTCCATATAGAGAAAATCAATATCCAGTTGTAGGGGTGTATTAGCCAAGTGGCGCAGCAACTGGGTCTCTGTGACCATTTTCTGTGGCATGAGATTTAAAATTAAAATCTTCAAAGGACGGATATCTTGGTGGGCAGCACGTTGATCATCCATGACAAAGATATTCTCTGTCCGTAAAATCTCAACAGCTGGCAATTTTTTATCAATTCGAATCGGCATAACCCTCTCCTAACTGTACTCTTTCAGGAATAATTGCATATGTTTGAAGCCAAATCTTAAACACTTAGTCCTTTTATTATACTGCAAGAAGATATAGTTTTCAATTATAGTTTTTCTCTAACTAGCTATAGTCTATTTTTATATCCTAATGTAGAGAAAACAGCCCTAGGGACTGTTTTTCATTAATAATGCATAAGAACCTTGTAATCGTAGTCACCGATTTTTTCACGTCCGTTCAATTCATCCAATTCAACAAGGAAGGCACAACCCGCTACAATACCACCAAGTTTTTCAATCATCTCGATGGTTGCCTTAACAGTTCCACCTGTTGCCAAGAGGTCATCTACGATCAGAACACGTTGACCTGGCTTAATGGCATCCGCGTGCATAGTCAAGGTATCGACACCGTACTCTTTTTCATAGTCAGCAGAAATAACTTCGCGTGGCAATTTACCTGGCTTACGAACAGGCGCAAAACCAATTCCCAACTCAAAGGCAACTGGGCAGCCCACGATAAATCCACGAGCTTCAGGTCCCACGATCATGTCGACTTTCTTGTCAGTAGCATACTGAACGATTTCACGAACAGCGTAGCTATAAGCATTTCCATCAGCCATCAAAGGACTAATATCACGGAAGGTAATGCCTTCCTTTGGATAATTTTCAATTGTTGCAATGTAATCTTTTAAATTCATCTTTTTCTTTCTTTCAAAGTTTTTTACTCTCTATTATAGCATATTTTTTAAGAAAGAAAAAAGGAAAAGTTAACTTCAATAATTATCTAACGTTTTGACGATTTATAACTAGCCATCGCAATAAAGCCCAATTTCTGTTTATTCTTAGCAAACATTTTATACATAGTTAAAAACTGCTTTCTATTCTCCTTTTTACAAGCATTTACACAAATTTTCAAAGTTCCTAGCCAACCTTCGTCATAAATCATACCCGATAATTTCATTAATGTCATTTCACCAGTCAATACTTTCACATCACAATAACCTGATTCTATCATCACCTGTTCCCAGCCATCTTGAGTTAAAGGACCTACATTTACATGAATTGCTTGTGATAATTCCTGTCTGATAGACTCTTTAGCTTCCTTAAGAAGCACATCATGTGTCAAGAGAAGACCTCCAGGTTTTAATACCCTTAGATATTCCATTACACATTTTTTCTTAGCTTGATCGGCTTGCATAGTCAGCATAGCTTCATTTATAACAATATCAAAACTAGCATCTTGATAAGGAAGTTTCATTGCATTTGCTCTTTCAAAACTGATTAAATGAGCAACACCTGCCGTTCCAGCAGATTTTTTAGCCACTTCTAAAGCTTGAGCATCCATATCAACAGCAGTTATCTTGCAACCAAAACGCTGTGCCAACTCAATTGCTGTAGTTCCCCTATTACACGCAACCTCTAGTATTCTCTTTTCTTTTGAAAATCCTCCTTCTGCAATTAACCAATCTGTGGCACGCTTTCCACCTGGACGTAAGCGTTTTTTCCCCAATTTTGCTAAAAACTTATGACCTGCTTCTGACATTTGAACACCTCTGTTTTTTCTTCATTATAACACAAAATGATATTATCTGACAATTCTAATCTATTATTTGATAAACTAGAATCAAAAGCATACAAGTCACCATAACTATAGCATAAATTTATTATTACCTCTCTAGTTCGGATTCAATTGCTCACGTAGTTTACGCATATAGCTTCACTTGTAGATGGTACCCACAAATAATACTCAATGGAAATCAAAGAGCAAACTAGGAAACTAGCCGTAAGCTGCTCAAAGTACATCTTTGAGGTTGCAGATAAAACTGACGAAGTCAGTAATCATACGTACGGCAAGGCGACGTTGACGTGGTTTGAAGAGATTTTCGAAGAGTATAAAGAGCATCACAATATAGATGCATAATATGACTTCCCTAGCAAAAAGAAGAGAAGCATTTTGTTTCTCTCCCTAGATTAACTGATATCTCTCCACTACAATTGATAAAGAGATATCTTTTCTTGTAGTGCTTTGAATTTTATTTATTTTAGTAGATTGTTTTTTCAGTTTCTACATCGAAGAAGTGTGCTTTGTTCAAGTCAAATCCAAGCTCAACTGTTGCACCTGTTTGCAAGTAGTCACGAGCATCAACTTTTGCAACAAACTCGTCTTTACCAACTTGGCAGTAAAGGTGAGATTCTGAACCAAGCAGTTCTGATACAGAGATAGTCGCTTTTACAACACAGTCTGGGAATGTTTCAAGGAAAGCAGGTTCTGCATTCACGTCTTCTGGACGGATACCAAAGATCAATTCTTTTCCTTCGTAGCCTTTTTCACGAAGAACTTTCAATGCTCCTTCTGGCACTTTCAAACGGAAACCGTCAGAAACAATTTCGCTACCAACCAATTTCACGTTGATGAAATTCATAGCTGGGCTTCCGATGAATCCTGCAACAAATTTGTTAACTGGATTTTTGTAAACTTCTTGAGGAGTACCGATTTGTTCTACACGTCCGATAGTACCTGTACCAGCAGGGTTCTTAGTAGCTGACATAATAACGATACGGTCTGCAAGTGTCATCGCTTCTGTTTGGTCGTGAGTTACATAGATAGTTGTAGCTCCGATACGACGGTGAATTTTAGCGATTTCAGCACGCATTGATACACGAAGTTTGGCATCCAAGTTTGACAAAGGTTCGTCCATCAAGAATACTTTCGCATCACGGACAATCGCACGCCCCATGGCAACACGTTGACGTTGACCACCTGAAAGGTCAGCTGGTTTACGTTCCAAGAATTCTTTCAATCCAAGTATTTCAGCTGCTTCTTGAACACGTTTGTTAATGTCTTCTTTGCTGTATTTACGCAATTTCAAACCGAAAGCCATGTTGTCATAAACAGTCATGTGTGGGTAAAGAGCGTAGTTTTGGAATACCATGGCGATATCACGGTCTTTTGGAGCTACGTCGTTGACAACCACGCCATCGATAGATGCAGTACCTTCTGTAATGTCTTCAAGACCAGCAATCATACGGAGTGTAGTTGATTTACCACATCCTGAAGGTCCTACGAAAACGATAAATTCTTTATCTTTGATGTTCAAGTTGAAATCTTCAACTGAATAGTGTTCGCTGTTTGGATATTTTTTGTAAATATTTTTAAGATTCAATTCTACCATGAGGTGAACTCCTTTTGTCTTTTGATAATTATATTATATATGAAAACGCTTTATATTTCTATGGCAAGATGACCAAAAAAATAAACAAGTTCTGTGCAACTTGCACAAAACTTTAGAGAATATCGGAGAATTTGAAGAAGATAATCTTTATTATTCTTCTATAGACAAAAGCAGAAACAAGGATCAGTTTTCCCATATTTTCGCTGATTCTCCACTACATTTGACTGGATTCTAATTTTTTAGAGAAATACAAAAGAGCTAGCTTTAGCTAACTCTTTTCCTATGCGGAGAGAGGGACTTGAACCCTCACGACCTAAAGCGGTCACAGGATCCTTAGTCCTGCGCGTCTGCCAATTCCGCCATCCCCGCATCGATTACTTTACTAGTATATCAACTTTTGGGATGCTTGTCAACACTTTTTTTCAAATTTTTTCATTTTCACCAACCAGGTTACTCAGAAAGTTCATTTAGATTTTCATCTACTAACTTAGCTCCGAGTGTATTTTTGAAATGACCTAGGGCAAATTGATGATTTTCAGGCCAGATGGAAGCAACAGCTGGTTTAACAATCTCGATGTCATATCCTAGATTATAGGCATCTATAGCTGTATGTAGGACACAGATATCCGTCAAGACACCTGTTAAGATAACGGTAGACACTCTACGCTCTCTCAAACGAATATCTAGGTCAGTCCCTGAAAAAGCTGAGTAATGGCGTTTATCCATCCAAAAGACACGACTGTCTGAACCATGTTCTTGATAAAAGATCCCCAAATCTCCATATAAATTCCGTCCACTCGTCCCAATCAGATTATGAGGAGGAAATAACTTACTTTCCGGATGGAAACAATCGTTTTCTTCATGAGCATCAATAGTAAAGAAGATATAATCTCCTCGTTCAAAAGCTAATCGAGTTACCTTGCTAATGGCATCCGAAATCGCCTGAGCTGGAGCACCTGCTGTCAACTTCCCACTATCAGCAACAAAATCTTCTGTATAATCAATCGAAATTAAAGCCTTTGTCATTAGTAATCTCTTTTCTTCACTTCTTCAAAAATATCTGAAATCAAGACCTTAAGATAGGTTCCCTTCATTCCAAGTGAGCGACTTTCAATAATCCCCGCAGACTCAAGTTTACGAAGAGCATTGACAATCACAGAGCGAGTGATTCCGATACGATCTGCAATCACTGACGCAGTCAACTTCCCTTCATTTCCATTTAATTCCCCTAAAATTGCTGAAACAGCACGGAGTTCGGAGTAAGAAAGGGTATTGACCGCCATGGTGACAGCAGTACGACGACGAATATTTTTCTCATCTTCTTCACGTTGGAAGTTAAGAAGCTGAATCCCAACAACGGTACTGGCAATCTCAACAAGAACCAAGTCCTCATCTTCGAATTTTTTATCATTACGCCAAATAATCAAAGAACCAAGGCGAATCCCCGATACATGAATCGGTGCAATAGTCGTCAAGCCATCTGGAAAATCATCTCTACTCTCAACAGGGAAAATACTCATATCATGCTCAACAGGTAAGTTTGCTTCTGTTTCGTAAATCATATTAGCCCCTTGAACGTAGTCATCTGGGAAAATCTTAGTTTGGAAGAATTGCTCTACGCGATCTGTATTTGTTTTATAACGCATAAAATAGCCAAGCAGACGTCCCTTACTATTGATAATGCAGGCATTGCAATGAATAATATCCGCTAACTGACGCGTAATAGCGTTGTAAGGAAGCTCATCCTGCAACTGCTCCTCTGAGCGTTTCAAAATTGATGTAATTTTTCTAGTTTTTTCTAATAAATGTGCCATTTTTCACCTCGAATTTAATCGCTATCATTATAACATAAAAACGTCTCTTTTTCAATAATTATCTGAAAATTCCTTATTGACTTGCATTGACTTACAATTTAATTAAAAACCAGAATATGTTTAATTAAATTGTTCCTTTTCTATTGACAAGTTGCCTATTTTTGTGTATCATAATATTATAAAAGATAATATAATAATTTTATTTGTCTTTTTCACATTCGGTCTCCTTATATAAAAAAGCGATTCATTGAACCGCTTTTTCTTATTTATCACCTTTGTTACGAATAACAAAGCCTGTTTGCTTTTCGCTTAAAGTATTGCGTGGTTTTTTATTATCCTTACGGTAACGTTTTTCCTTATCAAAACGATCGTTGCCACGACTTCCTTTTTTGAACTCATCACGGCGACCATTGCCACGGCGATCACGCTCTCGACGGTCGTCCCCACGACGGCCTCCACGACCTCCCTTAGCTTTACCACCGAAACCATTACCTGATGGTTTAAACGGTAGTGGTTTTTCACGTGCAATCTCCACTTCTGGAAGGCTATCTGGGTCTTGGACTGTCAGACTCAAGATATACATTGCCAATTCTTCTGGAGTAAACTCAGCAGCCAATTTGCGAGCATCCTTACCAAATTTCTCAAAGTTGGCACGAATGGTTTCATCTGCAAAATCACGTTCGATTTTCTTGAGAGCTACCTGTTTTTTTGATTGGAAGGATTCTTCTACACTTGCAGGTTTGAGACCTTTCATGCGTTTCTTAGTCAAGTTTTCAATGATTTGAAGGTAACCCATTTCGTTTGGAGCAACAAAAGTAATAGATTGACCTGACTTACCAGCACGACCTGTACGACCGATACGGTGAACATAGCTCTCAGGATCTTGTGGAATATCGTAGTTGTAGACATGGGTCACACCTGAAATATCCAAACCACGCGCTGCAACGTCTGTCGCAACCAAAACATCAAGATTGCCATTTTTAAAGTCACGAAGGACACGAAGACGTTTGTTTTGGTCTAGGTCGCCATGAATTCCTTCTGCACGGAAGCCACGAATTTTCAAACCACGAGTCAATTCATCCACACGGCGTTTGGTACGACCAAATACAATAGCGAGTTCTGGTTGTGCCACATCCATGAGACGAGTCATGGTGTCAAATTTTTCTTGTTCCTTAACACGGATATAGTACTGGTCAACCAATTCTGTTGTCAATTCCTTAGCCGCAATCTTGACATGTTCAGGGGCTTTCATAAACTGAACACCGATACGTTTGATGGCATCTGGCATAGTTGCTGAGAAAAGCAAAGTTTGACGTTTCTCAGGTACACGGGAAATAATGGCTTCGATGTCTTCAAGGAAGCCCATGTTAAGCATTTCATCCGCTTCGTCAAGGATAAGGGTTTCAATGTCTTGTAATTTCAAGGCCTTGCGTTTAATCAAGTCCAAGAGGCGACCTGGAGTTCCCACCACAATATGGGCACCAGATTTAAGAGCCTTAATTTGTTTTTCAATGCTTGATCCGCCATATACTGAACGGACTTTGACTCCCTTACTACGACCAAAGCGGAAGAGTTCTTCTTGACTTTGGACAGCTAGTTCACGAGTTGGAGCGATGACCAAGGCTTGGATAGTCGCTTCTTCTGTACGGATTTTTTCAAGGGTAGGCAAGCCAAAGGCTGCAGTTTTTCCTGTACCAGTCTGAGCTTGACCGATAACATCCTTGCCTTCAAGGGCCAAAGGAATAGTTTGTTCTTGAATAGGACTAGCTTCTACAAAACCAGCTTTTTCAATTTCTGCTAGCAAATCAGCAGACAAGTTTAATTCATTAAATTTCACGTTATTCTTCTTTCTAAAGGTGGTGCGAAGCCACCCTATAGGGCTTAGTTTATACTTTTCTTTTTATGACGTATTTTCATATAACTAGATATAAAATCGTGTTGCTTCTTTTCCACAAAAGAAAAGTACTGTTTTCTTTGCAACCTATCTAGTATAACACAAGACCAGAGCAAAAGATAGCCCCATTTCTACAGAAAATCATGTAAGCGGTTTTTGACTTTCTTTTTTGATTGAACGACCTAGATAATAAGACAAAGCCAAGGCGATACTGTATAAAATGAGAAAAACGAACAAGGTTTGTATGTACGAATGAGCCATTTTATAAGTCTCTGCTAATAAAATAGGTCCCGCTAAACCAGTCATTGCCCAAGCTGTTAAAATATAACCATGCAGAGCGGCCAATTCCTTGGTTCCAAAAATATCACTGAGATAAGCTGGAATCAAAGAAAAACCAGCTCCATAGCAAGTCATCAAAATAGACATAGCAACTACAAATAAAACGGAATCTGTAAAGAGCCAAAGTGAGAGAGAAAAGAAAAGATTGACAAGCAGTAATATACTAAAGGTTAGAGGGCGACCGATATAGTCAGACAAACTCGCCCAGAGCAAGCGACCAAATCCATTGAAAATCCCCAAAACACCCACCATTACTGCTGCATGACTTGTAGACAAGCCAGCCATCTCCTGTGCCATTGGCGATGCCGCTGAAATTAAGCCTAAACCACAAGCTATGTTGATAAAGAAAATAATCCAAAGTATATAAAACCGATTGCTTTTTAGAGCCTGATTTGCAGTCATCCCTTGCGTCAGAGAGTCTGTTTTTTCTTTCCCTGAAGCAGATAAAATTGCAAGCTCTTGCTCATTTGGACGCTTAATGAATTGTGAAGCTAGGAGCATGATAATAAAGTAACTTGCACCTAAAATATAAAAAGTTTCTACAAGCCCTACCCCTGCGATGAGATGTTGCGCTATGGGACTAGTCAATAAAGAAGCAAAACCAAACCCCATAATCGCTAAACCTGTTGCGAGACCACGTTTATCAGGAAACCATTTTATAATCGTTGACACAGGGGTAATATAGCCTGCTCCCAAACCAAGCCCACCTAAAATGCCATAAGCTAGATACAACAACCACAGTTCCTGACGGTCTATTGCAAATCCTGTTAAGATATTTCCACCTGCGTATAGAAAAGCAGATAGACTCCCCATGACTCTCGGACCAAATTTTTCTACCAAACGCCCCATAAATGCAGCCGATAAGCCCAAACAAAAGATTGCTAGACTAAAGGCAAAGGCAACAGAAGCCTGATCCCATCCCGTTTTTTCAATAATAGGGTTACGATAAACACTCCAAGCATAAGTCGAACCCAGCATTAAGTGTAAAATGACCCCAGCAAAGGCAATAATATAACGATTCGATTTCATAAAACCTCCTATTTTCGAACATTTATTCTTTCTTATATAAAAATAGATAGGATTTTAGTTTATCAAGCTTGTTAAAAAATTACTAGTTTTTTGCCTGGAAAGCGTTTTCATCTTTTTCTGTCTTTTTCGTAGCAGAATTGTGCAAAAGTTTTTTTCTTGTGCTAGAATGTAATTCGAATAGGAGGAATTCTAAATGTTAACTTATGATTTAATCGTTATCGGATTTGGTAAAGCTGGTAAAACACTAGCTGGTAAATTGGCTTCAGCTGGCAAAAAAGTTGCCCTCGTTGAACGTAGCAAAGCTATGTACGGTGGAACTTGTATCAACATCGGTTGTATCCCAACTAAAACTTTGCTGGTTGCTGCCGAGAAAGACTTGTCTTTTGAAGAAGTCATTGCTACCAAAAACACGATCACTGGTCGCCTCAACGGTAAAAACTATACGACTGTTGCTGGTACTGGCGTCAATATCTTTGATGCTGAAGCTCACTTCCTTTCAAATAAAGTCATCGAAATCCAAGCTGGTGATGAAAAACAAGAATTGACTGCTGAAACTATCGTCATCAACACTGGTGCTGTTTCAAACGTCTTGCCAATCCCTGGACTTGCTACAAGCAAAAACGTCTTTGACTCAACAGGTATCCAAAGCTTGGATAAATTGCCTGAAAAACTTGGAGTCCTTGGTGGCGGAAATATCGGTCTTGAATTTGCTGGCCTTTACAATAAACTAGGAAGCAAGGTTACAGTCCTAGATGCCTTGGATACATTCCTACCTCGTGCAGAACCTTCCATCGCAGCTCTTGCTAAACAATACCTGGAAGAAGACGGTATTGAATTGCTTCAAAATATCCATACTACTGAAATTAAAAACGACGGTGACCAAGTGCTTGTCGTAACTGAAGACGAAACTTACCGTTTCGACGCCCTTCTCTACGCAACTGGACGCAAACCAAATGTAGAACCACTTCAACTTGAAAATACAGATATTGAACTAACTGAACGTGGCGCTATTAAAGTAGATAAACACTGTCAAACAAACGTTCCTGGTGTCTTTGCAGTTGGAGATGTCAACGGTGGTCTTCAATTTACTTACATTTCACTTGATGACTTCCGTGTTGTTTATAGCTACCTTGCTGGAGATGGCAGCTACACACTTGAGGACCGTCTCAATGTGCCAAATACTATGTTCATCACACCTGCACTTTCACAAGTTGGTTTGACTGAAAGCCAAGCAGCTGATTTGAAACTTCCATACGCAGTGAAAGAAATCCCTGTTGCAGCCATGCCTCGTGGTCACGTAAATGGAGACCTTCGCGGAGCTTTCAAAGCTGTTGTTAATACTGAAACAAAAGAAATTCTTGGTGCAAGCATCTTCTCAGAAGGTTCTCAAGAAATCATCAACATCATTACTGTTGCTATGGACAACAAGATTCCTTACACTTACTTCACAAAACAAATCTTCACTCACCCAACCTTGGCTGAGAACTTGAATGACTTGTTTGCGATTTAAGTTGAAATCTCATCTTAACTGACAGCCCTCTTTGGGCTGTTTTTACTTCTACGAAACACCAAATCTGTCTTTTCCCTCTTTTGTGATATAATAGAAACATGAACTTAAAAACTACTTTGGGCCTTCTTGCTGGGCGTTTTTCCCACTTCGTTTTAAGTCGTCTTGGACGTGGAAGTACGCTCCCAGGGAAAGTCGCCCTTCAATTTGATAAAGATATTTTACAAAACCTAGCTAAGAACTACGAGATTGTCGTTGTCACTGGAACAAATGGAAAAACCCTGACAACTGCCCTCACTGTCGGCATTTTAAAAGAGGTTTATGGTCAAGTTCTAACCAACCCAAGCGGTGCCAACATGATTACAGGGATTGCAACAACCTTCCTAACAGCCAAATCTTCTAAAACTGGGAAAAATATTGCCGTCCTCGAAATTGACGAAGCCAGTCTATCTCGTATCTGTGACTATATCCAGCCTAGTCTTTTTGTCATTACTAATATCTTCCGTGACCAGATGGACCGTTTTGGTGAAATCTATACTACCTATAACATGATATTGGATGCCATTCGGAAAGTTCCAACTGCTACTGTTCTCCTTAACGGAGACAGTCCACTTTTCTACAAGCCAACTATTCCAAACCCTATAGAGTATTTTGGTTTTGACTTGGAAAAAGGACCAGCCCAACTGGCTCACTACAATACCGAAGGGATTCTCTGTCCTGACTGCCAAGGCATCCTCAAATATGAGCATAATACCTATGCAAACTTGGGTGCCTATATCTGTGAAGGTTGTGGATGTAAACGTCCTGATCTCGACTATCGTTTGACAAAACTGGTTGAGTTGACCAACAATCGCTCTCGCTTTGTCATAGACGGCCAAGAATACGGTATCCAAATCGGCGGGCTCTATAATATCTATAACGCCCTAGCTGCTGTGGCCATCGCCCGTTTCCTAGGTGCCGATTCGCAACTCATCAAACAGGGATTTGACAAGAGCCGTGCTGTCTTTGGACGCCAAGAAACCTTTCATATCGGTGACAAGGAATGTACCCTTGTCTTGATTAAAAATCCAGTCGGTGCAACCCAAGCTATCGAAATGATCAAACTAGCACCTTATCCATTTAGCCTATCTGTCCTCCTTAATGCCAACTATGCAGATGGAATTGACACTAGCTGGATCTGGGATGCAGACTTTGAGAAAATCACTGACATGGACATTCCTGAAATCAACGCTGGCGGTGTTCGTCATTCTGAAATCGCTCGTCGCCTCCGAGTGACTGGCTATCCAGCTGAGAAAATCACTGAAACGAGTAATCTGGAGCAAGTTCTCAAGACCATTGAGAATCAAGACTGCAAGCATGCCTATATTCTGGCAACTTATACTGCCATGCTGGAATTTCGTGAACTGCTGGCTAGTCGTCAGATTGTTAGAAAGGAGATGAACTAATGGTTTATACTTCACTTTCCTCAAAAGATGGCAATTACCCCTATCAGCTCAACATTGCCCACCTCTACGGAAATCTCATGAATACCTACGGGGACAATGGAAACATCCTCATGCTCAAGTATGTGGCTGAAAAACTGGGAGCCCATGTGACCGTTGACATCGTTTCTCTCCATGATGACTTTGATGAAAATCACTACGACATCGCCTTTTTCGGTGGTGGTCAAGACTTTGAACAAAGTATCATTGCAGACGACCTACCTGCTAAAAAAGAGAGCATTGACAACTACATCCAAAACGACGGTGTAGTTCTGGCTATCTGCGGTGGTTTCCAACTATTGGGTCAATATTATGTTGAAGCTTCAGGAAAACGTATCGAAGGGCTAGGGGTCATGGGACACTACACGCTCAACCAGACCAATAACCGTTTTATCGGTGACATCAAGATTCACAATGAAGATTTCGATGAAACCTACTATGGATTTGAAAATCACCAAGGCCGTACCTTCCTCTCTGATAACCAAAAACCGCTGGGACAGGTTGTCTATGGAAATGGAAACAACGAAGAAAAGGTCGGTGAAGGGGTTCATTATAAGAATGTCTTTGGTTCCTACTTCCACGGGCCTATCCTCTCTCGTAATGCCAATCTGGCTTATCGCCTAGTTACTACTGCCCTCAAGAAGAAATATGGTCAGGATATCCAACTCCCTGCCTATGAGGATATCCTCAGCCAAGAAATTGCTGAAGAGTACAGTGACGTCAAAAGCAAGGCTGACTTTTCTTAAACAAAGGAAAATGATATCAAAGAACTCCGTTATCTTGTCGGAGTTTTTTGTCTTTTCTTTTACCCTTCTCCCTTGCATTTTCTCTCATTTTTTGCCAAAATAGAGGGGTAGAAAGAAGGTAGTATATGTCTAAATTACAACAAATCCTAACATATCTTGAATCAGAAAAACTAGACGTCGCTGTCGTATCTGACCCCGTCACAATCAATTACCTCACTGGTTTTTACAGTGATCCCCATGAACGCCAAATGTTCCTCTTTGTCCTAGCGGATCAGGAACCTCTCCTCTTTGTCCCAGCTCTTGAAGTAGAACGTGCAAGTAGCACCGTTTCCTTCCCAGTAGTGGGCTATGTCGATTCTGAAAATCCATGGCAAAAAATCAAACATGCTCTTCCACAACTTGACTTCAAACGTGTCGCTGTTGAGTTTGACAATCTCATCTTGACCAAATACCATGGTTTGAAAACAGTTTTTGAAACTGCTGAGTTTGAAAACCTCACTCCTCGTATCCAACGCATGCGCCTCATCAAATCAGCTGATGAAGTACAAAAAATGATGGTTGCAGGTCTTTATGCTGACAAGGCTGTTCATGTTGGTTTTGACAATATTTCTCTTGATAAGACTGAGACAGATATCATCGCACAAATTGACTTTGCCATGAAACGTGAAGGTTACGAAATGAGCTTTGATACCATGGTCTTGACTGGTGATAATGCTGCGAATCCACACGGCATTCCAGCAGCTAATAAGGTTGAAAATGATGCTCTTCTCCTCTTTGACCTGGGTGTTCTGGTCAATGGCTATGCGTCAGATATGACTCGTACAGTCGCTGTCGGCAAACCAGACCAATTCAAGAAAGATATTTACAACTTGACTCTTGAAGCCCAACAAGCTGCTCTTGACTTTATCAAGCCAGGTGTGACTGCTCATGAAGTGGACCGCGCTGCCCGTGAGGTCATCGAAAAAGCTGGTTATGGTGAGTACTTCAACCACCGTCTCGGGCATGGTATCGGTATGGATGTCCATGAATTCCCATCTATCATGGAAGGAAACGACATGGTCATCGAAGAAGGCATGTGCTTCTCTGTTGAACCAGGTATCTATATCCCTGGTAAAGTCGGTGTTCGTATTGAAGACTGCGGTGTTGTTACCAAGGATGGCTTCGACCTCTTTACAAGCACCAGCAAAGATTTGCTTTATTTTGATTAAACTATATAGCCCCTATGCTTTCCTTTCAAAATATCTAGGGGCTATTTTATTGTCATTTTTCTGCTATTATGCTAAAGAAATTGGCTGCAATAATCTAACCCTAAGTGTCTGGAATGATAACGAGGGTGCTCTCCGCTTTTATCAAAGACAAGGGATGAAACCCCAAGAAACAACAATGGAAATGATAATTGATTAAGAAGTCATCTATCAAAAGATGTTAGAAAAAGTTCAATTTCACTAGAAAATGAGGAAAATCTTCCCACAATAAAACGCATAGTATCAGGTGTTGAATATGTACACCTGATATGATGCGTTTTTCTTATTTGAAAGACTTTTTACTCAACCTCTTTATACTCAATGAAAATCAAAGTGCAAACTAGAAAGCTAGCCTCAGGCTGCTCAAAACAGTGTTTTGAGGTTGCAGATGGAAGCTGACGTGGTTTGAAGAGATTTTCGAAGAGTATTACTTAATCTTCTTGATACTTTGGCTAAGAATAAATCCTACAATCATCCCTACCATATTTTGCATAAAATTTGGTAGAATTTCTGGGAGGGCTGCTGCCCAGCCATTCATCAAAGTAGAACCCAAGGCGTAGCCCCCTACCATGGCAATAGTTGCTAAAATAAGGCCTAACCACTGACTTTTTCCTTTAAATCCTGCGAAAAATCCCTGCAAGCCATGGTTGACCAAGCTAAAGAACATCCACTGAGGGTAGCCTGATAAGAGGTCAATCAAGAAACTTGCTAGTCCTCCGACTACCGCTCCTTCACGACTACCAAAGTAAAAGGCCGCAAAGAAGACACCAGCATCCAAAAGAGTTAGAATTCCTGTAGGTGTTGGGATTTTTAAGAAATAACCTAGAACCACAGAAAGGGCGGTTAATAGGGATACAAGGGCAATTTTAGTTGTTTTTGTTTGCTTCATATTGTCTTACTCCATACTGATCTGCTTGTGCAATAGCACGATAAACGAAAGCCTTAGAGCTTTCTACTGCTGGCAAAAGTTTATCACCTTTAACCAGGTGACTGGCAATGCTAGAGGCAAAGGTACAACCTGCACCAGCATTTTGGCCTTGGATAACTGGATTTTCTAAGATAGTAAAGGTCTGTCCATCATAAAAGACATCCACAGCCTTGTCCTGACTAAGACGATTGCCTCCCTTGATAATGACTGCTGGCGCTCCTAAATCATGCAATTTCTGCGCTGCAGTTTTCATGTCTTCCAAGGTTTTAATTTCCTGACCGGATAATAATTCTGCTTCTGGGAGATTAGGCGTAATCACACTGACATAAGGGAAAAAGCGAATCAACTCTTGGCAGAGCTCACTGACAGCTACATCATGCGTTTCCTTGCAGACCAAGACAGGATCCAACACCACAGGTACTCCTGGGCGTTGTTTGATAAAGTCCAAGGCCTTCTCAGCCACACTGACAGTAGGGAGAAGACCAATCTTAATTCCCCCAAATTCCACATCACGCAAGCTATCTAATTCATGTTGAAAAATGGTATAATCAGTTGGAAAGACTTCAAATCCTTTTTCTGTCAAGGCTGTCAAACAAGTCACTGCTACAAACCCATGCAAGCCGTTCAAGGTATAGGTAGCCAAATCAGCTGACAGTCCACCACCACTAAAAATATCATTTCCAGAAAGTGCTAAAATACGATTATTCTTCATAACGAATCTCCTTTAAATACAAACCATTTGGTGCTGCAGTGGGACCTGCAAGTTGCCTGTCCTTCTTCTCCAAGATGAGATCAATCTGCTCTACTGGCATGCGGTTATTACCGATTTTGAGAAGAGTCCCCACCATATTGCGAATCTGTTTATACAAGAAACCATTTCCTGAAAAGGTAAAGGTCAAAAATTGTCCTGTCTCATCGACTATTAAACTAGCTTCTGTGATGGTGCGAACCTTATCCTCTACACTAGTCCCAGAGGCTGTAAAACCGGTAAAATCATGGGTTCCCTCTAGCTTTTTGATTGCAATCTGCATTCGTTCCACATCGAGTGGGTAGGGAAAGTGGGTGGCATAGTGACGGCGCATCGGATTTTTGGGACGTCCTCTATCCACAGTAAACTCATAGGTCTTGCTATGCTTGGCATAACGGCAATGAAAATCAGCTGCCACAAGCTCAATCGAAATCACATCAATATCTTCAGGAGACTGGGTATCCAAGGCAAAACGGAGTTTCTCCTCATCCATCTGATAAGGCAGGTCAAAATGAATGACCTGTCCCAGGGCATGAACCCCACTATCTGTCCTACCAGCACCGTGAACAGTAATGGCTTGCCCTTTATTTAATCTGGTCAAGGTTTTTTCAATTTCTTCCTGAACGCTACGCGCATGAGGCTGGCGCTGAAAGCCAGCAAAGGCATAACCATCATAGGAAATAGTTGCTTTATATCTCGTCATAGCCTCTATTTTATCAAGAAATTAGTCTGTAAACAAGGACCTAAAACAAATATTGTATGGGTATAAAAATCTCATACTCTTCGAAAATCTCTTCAAACCACGTCAGTTTCCATCTGCAACCTCAACACACTATTTTGAGCAACCTGCGGCTATCTTTCTATAGTAGATTGAAATAAGATATGAATAACTCTATTAGGAAAGTCAAATTAATTTCTAGAAATATTTTAGCAGCTACAGCGTACTATTCCAAACTCAATCAACTATAGTTTGCTCTTTGATTTTCATTGAGTATCAAAAGAAAAACTTAGGAATCAATCCTAAGCTCTCTTCTGAAGTAGGTACATGACAAAGATAGAGATTACAATCAACCAACCTCCTAAGATACTAAAGACCAACATCCCATTGTGAGTTAGTAAGCCAATTGCACCTAGAACGAATGGGGTCGTAAAGGCTCCGAAACTACAGCCTAATACAGCAAATGAAGTTGCTTGATTGAGGAGTTTAGCTGGAATTCGTTCAGAGACAAGTTGAAAGACCGTCGTCAAGACTACACTATAGGCAAATCCAGCCAGAACACTTCCTGCTACTACCACCCACAAGGATGAAGACAAGGCAATCACGATTTGCCCCAAGCCAAAGGTAATACCAGACCAGAGGAGCAGTTTCTCTTTAAAGATAGAAATCAAGAAAGAAAAACTCACCCCAGCCACAATCCCGATCAACTGCATGATACTAAGAACAAAACTAGATAACTGGGCATCCCCCAATCCTCTTTCCACCATCAAACTTGGAATACGGATGGTAATAGCTGTATTGGTACAAACTACAACTGCCGCTTCGATAGCTAAGGTAAAAATCAAGCCTTTCATTTCTCGAGTTAAACGACTTGCTTCCTTCGCTCTTTTCTTGACTTCTTTCTTTGATTTTCCATAAGGGACAAAGAGCAGATAAAGGGGCAGCACCAAAAATCCAGCACTATAGGCTAGAAAGATAGCTGTCCAACCAAAGGCCAACAACTGACCGACGGCCAAGGTAATGAGAGAAGCTCCAACGACCTCTGCAGAAGCGCGTAGCCCTAACATCTGAATTCGCCTTTTTCCTTGGTAGCGTTCACTGATAATAGAAATGGCCTTGGCATTGATCATCCCAAGACCCAAACCAAAGAGAAGCCGTGTTCCAAAGACAAAGGGATAGGCTTGGTACCAGAAGGGAGCTGTACCGCTCAATGATAAAATCAGCAAGCCCAAACTAATCTGTAAGCGCTCAGGAAATATTTTTTCTAAGAAACCATTTAGCAGTAACATCATCATGATTCCAAAGGAAGGCAAGCTCACCAAGAGCTCAATTTGTTCCTTAGAATAACCCTGATAATAGTCAAACATGGCTGGTAGGGCACTCGAAATGGAAAAGGAGGTAATCAAAACGAGGGAGAGAGCCAAAATGCTGGCCCGTTCTAAAAATTGTTTCATGAAATCTCTTTCTATATTTCTCTTAATCTTCTACTTTTTTGATAGTTATCAAATAAGCAAGAAAAGAAGAAGCCTCATTGGTTTGTAGACTCCTTCTTAAATTCGAAAATGAATCCCTTGTATCTTATACTCAATGAAAATCAAAGAGCAAACTAGGAAGCTAGCCGCAGGCTGCTCAAAACAGTGTTTTGAGGTTGCAGATGGAAACTGACGTGGTTTGAAGAGATTTTCGAAGAGTATTAGGATGACTTTCTCTTGATTTGCTTGATAAAGTAGAAAATAAATCCTGCTACCATATAGGCAACAAAGATAATCAGACACCACTTAAACACAACATTCCAACCCTTGTTCACATTCAAAAAGAAGTAAGGGAAAGGATTATCCTTGGCATTTGGAATATTGAGTTTTAGAACCAAGCCATTAAAAAGAGCAAACATCATATACAGCAAGGGTAAAATGGTCCACACTGCTGGATCCCAAATCTTATATTGACCCTGTTTGTCAAAAAAGAGGGTATCCGCTAAAAACCAGATGGGAACAATATAGTGGCAAAGGAAATTTTCTAGGGTATAGAAATTAGTCGCAATGGGCGCCAAGAGGAAATGGTAAATCACACAGGTAATCATGATACTCATGGTGACCCCACCTTTTAAGCGCAAGAGACTTGGCCTTTGCCAATTTTCACCTACACGGCTCATAACCTTTAGAAGATAAAGGGTAAAAATAGTTACCAAGAGGTTGGACAGAACCGTGTAATAGAGAAGCATCCCAAAACCACCATGCTTAGTAATTTCAAGATAAACTCCCGTAAAAGCCGCTAGAAACAAGAAGATACGGCTATAAAATACAAGTTTATAGTGTTTTGACATGCTTAAATCTTCCTCACAAACTCTGATTTAAGTTTCATGGCACCAAAACCATCAATCTTACAGTCGATATTGTGGTCGCCTTCTACGATGCGGATATTTTTCACGCGCGTCCCTTGTTTCAAATCTTTTGGCGCACCTTTTACTTTCAAGTCCTTGATGAGAGTTACTGTATCACCATCAGCCAATTTATTTCCGTTGGCATCGATAGCGACAAGACCTTCTTCTACTTCTGCAACTTCAGCAGGATTCCACTCATGAGCACACTCTGGGCAAACCAGTAGGGCACCGTCTTCGTAGACATACTCTGAGTTACATTTTGGACAATTTGGTAAATTGTTCATGGTTTCTCCTTATCATCATTCACTATTCTTTGAAAATCAAAATTTCTCGAACAGCAACTATTATACCCTAAAATCAGCATTTTGACAAATTTAGAAAAAAACCGATATCAATCTATCGGCTTTTCTACATTTACATTCTTTTTTCAGCTTCTGCTTTGATTTTTTCAACTACTTCTTGAATGTTCAAACCAGTTGTATCAAGGTAGACAGCATCCTCTGCTTGTTTGAGAGGAGAAGTCTCACGATGACTATCCTTGTAGTCACGCGCAGCAATTTCCTTTTTTAGGGTTTCAAGGTCTGTTTCAATTCCCTTGGCAATATTTTCCTTGTAACGACGCTCTGCTCTCTCATCAACAGAAGCTACTAGGAAAATTTTCAATTCTGCTTGTGGCAATACAACAGTTCCAATATCGCGACCATCCATGACAATCCCGCCTTGCTGGGCAATTTCTTGTTGGAGAGAAACCAATTTCTCACGCACTTCAGGAATTGCTGCAATAGCAGAAACATGATTGGTCACTTCATTTTCACGGATAGGATGGGTAATATCCACATCTCCTACAAAAACAAGCTGGTCTCCAGTTTCTGAACGTCCAAAGCTGATTGGATGCTGGTCCAACAAGGCTAGAAGGGCTTCGACTTCTTCAACTCCTAATTGGTTCTTAAGAGCCATATAGGTCGCTGCACGATACATAGCTCCTGTATCAAGGTAGGTGAATCCAAAATCCTTAGCAATAATCTTTGCGACCGTACTCTTACCGCTGGAAGCAGGACCATCAATAGCAATTTGAATTGTTTTCATATCGGCTCCTATTTTATTTTTATAACATCACCTGGATTAGCAAACCAAGATCCTGTAGCCATGTGCCCAGGATTCAAGGCCTCTAACTGAGCAATGGAGATTCCTGCACGAGCGGCAATAGCTGCTTCCCCTTCTCCTGCGAGAACTTTAATCGTTCCTTCAGGATTAGCAGCTTCTTCTGAACTACTAGAAGTAGATTCTGGCTCTGAACTCTGCTCAGGCTGAGAACTGCTTGAAGATGAGATTTGTACTACACTTGCATCAGAATCATGAAAGTCTTTTAAGGCTGCTGTGCGATTACTCCCCCCCGATGATAGATAGATGAGAACGATGACCATCACCACCACAATTACAAAGAAAATACTAGCTAGGATCGTCAAAATACGATTAGCCATCCTATCAGCCCCTCCGTGGTTTCGATGCCGACGCTCTGCTCTTGATTCTTCTTGATCATAAATATCTTCTTGCCACGGTTCTTTTGCCATACCTTACTCCTTGTTTTTTTTTACTTTTCTTATTACAATATAAATATGAACATGAAAATCACACTTATACCTGAACGATGTATCGCCTGTGGGCTTTGCCAAACTTATTCTGATTTATTTGATTACCACGATAATGGAATCGTGCGTTTTTACGATGACCCTGACCAACTGGAAAAAGAAATTTCTCCTAGTCAGGATGTCTTAGAGGCTGTTAAAAATTGCCCAACTCGCGCCCTGATTGGAAACCAGGAAGCCTAAATCAATGGCGATAATCCACTCCCTCTAGTTTAGCACATTTCCATGTAAAATTATAGTCTATTCACTTTATTTTTTCTGTAAAATCAGGAAGGTCACTTTTTTCTTTGATAAGATAAAGTGGTCTTTTTTTAGTCTCTAAATAAATCTTACTGTAACTTAAAATCTAAATTTCTCAATGAGAATAGACCTCTACCATTCTATTTCCTTTACCCTTTTTACAAATTCATTCCACTCTTGTCTACAATCTTTAGATAGGCATATATCCGTATAGTTAAACGATAAATCTTTAATCTGATTCCACCAATCAAAAGTATTTTTCCCATCTTCTAATTTAATTCTGTTATTTACCACTTTAAGAATTTTGTGGTTCATTTCATTGTTATCATCTAAACTTAGAAATCTCCATTGAATTCCATTTGTATAAATTACTTTTTTATACCATAAAATGTCTCCAATAAGTTGTCCCATCTCTCTAGTTAAATGTTCAAAACTGTTCGATAAGGTTGATTTGATTTCTTCCTCTGTAATTAAACGATGATTTAAATTCTTAACTTCCACGCACCCTCGAAGTTTTTTCCATTCTTTAATTTTTATACTTTTTCTGGATTTGTTTTCATAAGTCTTATCTAAAATAACTATATCAGGAAAATTACTTAGACCATAATATATTTGTCCCATATTACTCTTTCTTCTTCCGAAAACATATCTTTTTGATAAACTATCTTTTAAAGTTGGCTTAATTATATCAGCAATTATAGGATACAATTCAGCTTCTACATAATTTTGTTTCTCAATAAGTCCGATTTCTTCAATATAATCCTCTTTACTTAGCATAAAATAACCCTCCTGAATTTTTTATTTATTAAGTTATCGTCTTTGCAGTAAATTTATTCCACATAGTTCATTTATATCATGTCAAATCCCTAATTTTTTTAAAAATCACTCAAGTTCCAGACCAAAAGAATTATAATTACAAAAAAAGTGACTGCGCTAGATAACTCCTACTTTTTCATGATCTATGATAACTTTTTTCTTTGATCAGATAAAGTGGTCTTTTTTTGGTCTCTAGATAAATCTTACTGATATACTTGCCGAGAATCCCAATGGTCAAGAGTTGAATGCCTCCAAGAAAGAGAATAACAGCCATCAGAGAGGTCCAACCAGATGTCGGATTGCCCAAAATGAGGGTCCGAACCACAACAAAAAAGGTCATCAGCAGAGAAAGAAAACAAGATAGGAGACCAGCTACAAAGGCTATAGTCAAAGGGAAATCTGAAAAATTAACAATCCCTTCAATGGAGTAAAAAAAGAGTTGCCTAAAACTCCAACTGGTCTTGCCAGCCTGCCTTTCGACATTTGGATAGTCCAGATAGTGGGTTTTAAAGCCGACCCAGGCAAAGAGTCCCTTAGAAAAACGATTGGACTCAGTCAAGCTTAAAATGGCATCGACCACAGACCTTCTCATCATACGAAAGTCACGGACACCCGACGGCAGAGCTACTGGGCTGATTTTTTGCATGAGGCGGTAAAAGAGATCGGCACAGAAGCTGCGAAAGAAAGGTTCTCCCTCCCGACTGGTTCTCCGTGTCCCAACACAGTCTAAGTCTGCATTCTGGTCTAGTAAGGCTTTCATTTCGAGCAACATACTAGGAGGATCCTGGAGGTCTGCATCCATCACGACCACCAGATCTCCAGTCGCATGCTGCAAGCCTGCATAAAGGGCTGCTTCTTTGCCAAAATTTCGAGAGAAAGAAATATAATGGACTGTCGGATTTTGCTCCCGATAGGCCTTTAAGAGTTTCAAGGTCCCATCACTTGATCCATCATCGACAAAGACATACTCGATTTCTGTTTCCAAATCTGGAAGTAAAGCTTCCAGAGCCTGATAAAAAAGAGGAAGTACTTCCTCTTCGTTTAAACAGGGGACAATGATCGAAATCATCATCTTAGTCTTCAAATCCATTTGGATGCTTGCTTTGCCAACGCCATGAGTCTTCACACATTTTCGTGATATCAAATTCTGCTTCCCAGCCGAGTTCTGCTTTGGCTTTTGCAGGATCTGAATAGCAGGCAACGATGTCTCCTGGTCGGCGTTCAACGATGCGGTAAGGAATTGGATGTCCCACCGCTTTTTCCATATTTTGAATAATTTCAAGAACAGAGTAGCCTTTACCAGTTCCAAGGTTATAAACGTTTAGTCCTGAACCTTTTTGGATTTTTTTCAAAGCTGCAACGTGACCCTTAGCCAAATCGACAACGTGGATATAGTCACGAACACCTGTTCCATCTTCCGTATCGTAATCGTCTCCAAACACTTGCACTTGCTCTAATTTTCCAACGGCTACTTGAGTCACATATGGCAAGAGATTGTTTGGAATACCGTTTGGATTTTCTCCCAAATCACCACTCTCATGGGCTCCGATTGGGTTAAAGTAACGAAGCAAGACAACATTCCATTCTGAGTCTGCTTTGTAAATATCAGTCAAAATTTCCTCTAGCATGAGCTTAGTACGACCGTATGGGTTGGTCACTGAAAGTGGGAAATCTTCCAAGATGGGCACTGTGTGCGGATCCCCGTAAACTGTCGCAGAAGAACTGAAGATGATGTTTTTACAGTTGTTTTCTTCCATGGCTTTCAAAAGGCTGACAGTTCCAGCGATATTGTTGTCATAGTAGGCAAGAGGGATACGTGTTGATTCGCCAACAGCCTTCAAACCAGCAAAGTGAATGACACCAGTCGGTTCTTCCTGCTTGAAAATATCTCTGAGGGTATCTGTGTCACGAATATCTGCCTCATAGAAAGGAATCTCAACTCCTGTGATTCCTTCAACAACTTCTAAACTCTTACGATTGCTATTGACAAGATTATCCACCACAACAACTTGATGACCTGCTTGGATCAATTCAATAACAGTGTGGGTTCCAATAAAACCGGCACCACCAGTTACCAAAATCTTTTCTTGCATCTTTTTTCCTCGATTCTCAGATTATTTTTTCTTATTTTACCATTTTTGACAGGGAATGTCATTTGCCATCCTAAACTACCTGATAAAATTTCAGTAAAATGCTTATACTCTTCGAAAATCCAATTCAAACTACGTCAACGTCGCCTTGCCATGGGTATGGTTACTGACTTCGTCAGTTCTATCCACAACCTCAAAACAGTGTTTTGAGCTGACTTCGTCAGTTCTATCCACAACCTCAAAGCAGTGCTTTGAGTAACCCGCGGCTAGTTTCCTAGTTTGTTCTTTGATTTTTATTGAGTATTATTCGCTTTTTACTCGTTTGACATAGTTTTCAATTGGGTAATTTAGAGGGTCCAAGGTCAACTCCTTGTCTTGGATCAGTTGGGCTAGATGGTAACCAATGATAGGACCAGTTGTGAGGCCTGATGAACCTAGTCCACTGGCTGCATAGACACCAGTTAAGTCAGGCACCTGCCCAAAGAAAGGAGAGAAATCACTGGTGTAGGCACGGATTCCAACACGCTCAGATTTTGAAGTAGCTTCAGCCAAAATCAGATAGTGAGTCAAGGTGGCCTCCTCCATTTGTTGGAGCAAGGTTTCATCTACCGTCAAATCAAATCCCATGTCATTTTCGTGGGTAGCGCCTAAGGATAATTTCCCACCTGCAAAGGGAATCAAATCCCACTCCCCTTCTGGCATGACAACAGGGTAATCTTCCATGTCTTGGGCAAGCTGATAATCTCGTAGTTGTCCTTTTTGAGGACGGACATCCACTTCATAACCTAAAGGCTCTAACATGTCCCCCAACCAAGCTCCCGTCGCCAAAATAACCTGCTCAAACTCCTCTTCACCAATCTGGTAGCCTGATGCTAACGGTGTCAGAGTCACTTTTTCTTTGACCAGCTTGACATGACTGACTTCCAGCAAACGAGTCACTAAAAGTTGGCCATCTACTCTCGCTCCACCAGAAGCATAGAGCAGGCGGTCAAATCCCTGCAAACCAGGGAATAATTCATTAGCTGAGGCTTGGTTCAGAATGGCTAATTGCCCTATCAAGGGAGATTCTTCTCTGCGCTGGAGGGCCAGTTGATAAAGTTCTTCCAAATTGGATTCATCCTTTTTCAAGAGAAAGACTCCCGAACGCTGGTAAAAGTCGATTTCTTGTCCTGATTTCTCTAAATCAGCTAATAAATCCACATAAAAATCAGCCCCCAAGCGCGCCATCTTGTACCAGGCTTTATTACGGCGTTTGGAAAACCAAGGACTGATAATTCCTGCTGCGGCCTTGGTGGCTTGACCTTGCTCATGGTCAAAAACGGTCACCTCTAGGTCACTTTCTCTCGAGAGGTAGTAGGCAGCTGTTGCTCCCACAATTCCTGCTCCAATAATGGCAACTTTTTTCATTGTCTTCACTTTCTAACTAGATATGATGGAAAGGATTGGTTGATGCCTGACTAGGCAAGATATCAATAGACCACCCCTTATCTTCCTTCCATTGACTAAGAAGTGCTGCGATTTTTTCTACAAAAATCACTTCGATATAGTGACCTGGGTCCAATGCAAGCAACCCATCAGATAGCATATCCTGAGCAGTATGGTAGTAGATATCTCCAGTAATGTAGACGTCTGCCCCCTTAGCTAAAGCATCCTTATAGAAAGACTGCCCACTACCACCGCAGATAGCCACTCTTGAAATAGGCTTCTGTAAGTCATTCTCTTGATAATGCACCATTCGAAGGCTATCTAGGCCAAAGACTTGCTTGACCTGTTGGGTCAATTCCCAAAATGTCTGAGACTGAACATTCCCAATACGTCCAATTCCACGTTCAGGACCTGTCTCCTGTAGATAAGTCGTCTCCTCAATGCCTAGCATCTGACAAAACCAGTCATTGAGACCATTTTCAACGATGTCAATGTTGGTATGGCTGACATACACTGCAATGTCATGCTTGATTAGGTCGATATAAATCTGATTTTGCGGACGGCTGGCAACCAAGTCCTTGATGGGACGAAAGATAGGCGCGTGCTTGACGATAATCAAGTCTACACCCTTTTCAATGGCTTCAGTCACCGTTTCTTCACGAATATCGAGAGCCACCATGACCCTTTGGATACCCTTGTCTAAAGTGCCAATTTGCAGGCCACGGCTGTCTCCTTCCATAGAAAATTCCTGAGGGCAAAAGGCTTCATAGCATTTAATCACTTCACTTGCTAGCATGGAGAACCTCCTTGATGGCTTGAATCTTATCTACTAGAACTTGACGTTCTTCCAGATTTTTTTCTGGGATTTGTCCGAGGGCAAACTCTAGCTTCTCAGCTTCTTTTTGCCATTTTTGGACAAATACTGGGCTGATTTCCCTTGACAAGAAGGGGCCAAACCGGGTATCTCTTGCTGATAATTCCATTTCTCCAACTTCCACTACTAGAAACTCATAAAACTTTCCAGCTTCTTCTAAGATGCTTTCTGCTACAATCTGGAATCCATGATCCTGTAGCCAGATACGCAAGTCGTCTTCACGATTATTGGGCTGGAGGATCAAACGCTCTACATTAGCTAACTTCCCCAAACCTTCTTCTAAAATCCTAGCAATCAAACGACCACCCATGCCAGCAATGGTAATGACAGACACTTGGTCTGCTTCTTCAAAAGCTGCCAAGCCATTGGCTAAACGGACTTGGATTTTCTCCTTTAGGCCGTGCGCCTCAACATTTTTGACCGCAGATTGGTAGGGACCTTCCACCACCTCACCTGCAATGGCACTTTTGATTTGTCCTCTTTCGACCAACTCGATAGGCAGATAAGCATGGTCACTCCCCACATCTAGTAAAATAGCGCCCTGTGGCACAAAGGAAGCCACCAATTCTAATCTCTTTGAAATCATCTTCTCTCACTTTCCAAAACTCTATTACCTCTTATTATACCACATTTCAATCTTCAACTTCCCAGTAATATAAGCACCTCTGGCGAAAGAAGTTTCAATGTCCTAAAGTAATAAGTGAATCCAATTGAAAGATTTTAAACAATTTGCAAAAATGTCAAAAAATAAAAAATAAACAGTTTATTCAGAAAATTCTTGACATATAAAAAACACATGGTAGAATATAATTAGAAAGTTAGAAAAAATAAAAGTTTGACTAAAATTTGTATTTGAAGGTGGTGTTCAGATAAGAAATTTAGTCAGACGAACCACGAATTTGCTCTATGCTTTCTGGAATTTATCATAACAGGAGGATACAGTCATGGAACAAACATTGTTTGAATTAGAACTACTTCCAGAGGAAGATGTCATTGTCACAGGTCTCCCTAAGTATTGTTCTTTTACTTGTTTAATTACAGGTCGCTAGTTATATTTTATATAAAATAAGTAGCTTTACTTACGGAATAGGCTAGTGCTGTGTCTCTAGCCTATTTTAATAATTAGGAGTTTGTTATGGATTTATTAGAGAAAGAATGTTTAAAATGTGATAAAAATTTCCAACAGGGCGATATTTGGAATTACTATTATTTATCAGATAAGGTGCCTGCACAAGGGTGGAAAATACACATAAGCTCCCAAATAAAAGACGCTGTAAATATTTTTAAGATTGTGTATAAACTATCCCAACTAAATAATTGTAGCTTTAAAGTTGTTAAAAATTTAGAGGAATTAAAAAAAATTAATTCCCCTAGGGAAATGAGCCCTACTGCTAACAAATTTATAACTCTATATCCTAAGTCAGAATCTGAAGCTAAGAGTATGATTTGTAATCTTACGAATAAACTGTCAGAATTTAAGGCTCCAAAAATACTATCTGACTATCAATGTGGAATGCATTCTCCAGTTCATTATAGATATGGGGCTTTTTTAAAAAAACAAGCTTATGATGAAAAAAATAAAAAAGTCATCTATTTATTGCTAGATGAAAAAAGGAAGAACTATGTAGAAGATAAGAGACAAAATTTCCCTAGTCTTCCTAGCTGGAAAATGGATTTATTTTCAGAAGAAGAAAAAAGGATTTATTTTCAAACCACATGTGAAGTTTCAAGTAAGGACTCTGCAATAAATAAATACAAAATAGAAAAAATTATTAAGAGATCAAATAAAGGAAATGTTTATCGGGCAATTAGAAAATCGGACGGGCAAAAAGTAATCATCAAGCAGTCAAGACCTTTTGTGAATTATGATGCCGAAGGAGAATGGACAGCACTTGATGATATAAAAAATGAGGCTTACATGCTAAAAAAGTTAGCCGATAAAAGTTATACTACTAATTTAATTGATGAATTTTATATAGTGGATGATTATTTTCTTGTTCAGGAACAAGTTGACGGGTTAAACTTTGAAGAATTTATTCGAGAAACAGAATACTCCTTAAATATTAGAGAAAAATCACTGGACAACATTGTGAATATAGTAAATGACATCCATAAACTGGGATATAAAATTGTAGATATAGCTCCTACAAATTTTATATACACCAAAAAAGGTGATATAACATTAATAGACTTGGAGACAATGACTCCTATCAAGGATAAGGTAAGACGAGTTAAAACACCAATGATGGTTAATCCAGATACTGACCTAACTATCAGCTCAGTTCAACAAGATTATTTTAGTTTAGCACTAATTGGATTTTCTTTATTAACAGGTGATTTTTTATCCTTTTCAAAAGGTGATCAAAAAACAGGATTATCGACCTTTATAAAAATATGTCATCTGATAAAAATAGCTAGATTAAGCAATAAAATAACTAAACAACAAAAATACTGGCTATACGATTTATTAATGCTGAGCCAGGGAGAAAAAATCCAAAAAATAAAGCACTTGAAACAAGTTACAAGTGACATTCTTTTAAATATTCCGGATTTTTCAAGTTATTTTGAAAAATATAATTTTAAAGAGGAGGCTAAGAATATAAAATCATACTTACTGACTAAATCTATGGACAAATCTGGTCGTTTGTTTCCGTCAAATGAATTTGGTGAGTTCGTAAGTCCTATTTCTTTCCAACATGGTTTTGGAGGGGTTTTATTTTTCATGAATAAATATTATGTTAAGGAAGATGAAAATACCGTTAAAGAATGGCTTACGAAATTAGAAAATTATGAAGCAGCTAATTTTTTACATGGTTACTCTCTACTATTTGGGAAAGCAGGTTTCCTATTTGGAATCCTAGATAGGTATGAAAAAACAAAGGAGAGATATTTAATAGACATAAGTAAGAGATTAGTCGATCATTTAATGCGGGTTTATGACAATATTAGTAACTTAGATTTTGCTTTAGGGAAGTCTGGTATCCTACTCAGTTTGATGAAATATTGTACCATTTTTGATGATAAAAAACTAGCAAATTTTATCAAGAACAATATAAATGATGCATATAGTTTATTAGAATCCGAGGATAATGGAGATATATATTCTAATAATTTTGCTCACGGACGTTCAAGTGCTGCCTATGTATTAAAAGCCTATACTGATATTTTTGGAGATAGTCGCTATCAAAATCATTTACAAAAATTTTCTGACGGGATATCTGAATTACTAGAAGAGAAACTTTCAAGCTTTTCTAAATTAGATAATTTAGGTCTTTCTTGGTGTGACGGAGTTTCAGGATTAATATTGTATCTTTGTTTGATTGATAAAGAAAGATACTCTGAGATAATCTATAAATCACAACTTGAAATGGTGCAACAATATGAAGCAATGGGAACTAGTTTTTGCCATGGTTTAAGTAGTTTATTGCAAACAACAATATACAATAAAAATCAAAAGGTTGAACAGTTAATAAAAAAAATCTTATTGACTCGTTCTTATCGTAATAATGATAGATTATTACAATTTCAAGGGGAAGATGGAATAAACAGTTATTTTGACTTTGGTGTGGGAAATCTGGGTATTTATTGGACTTTACTCGGTTATACATTCCCATTTGAATTAAGTAAAGGAGATTAATATGCATATTTTTCTTAAAAATCGAGCTTTTCGTCAGCTAACAGTAAATGAGTGGATTTCAAGTTTTGGAGATACTATTTTTTACTTAGCTTTTATCAATTATGTCTCTTCTTATGCCTTTGCTCCCTTAGCTATATTTTTGATTAGCCTATCAGAAACCATTCCACAGGTCTTGCAACTTTTTACTGGAGTTATAGCTGATTTTCAAAAAAATCGAATCAGCAAGTATATTTCTATCCTCTTTATCAAGGTCCTCCTTTATTCTGGAGTGACTTTGCTCCTGACAAGTACCGATTTCTCTCTCTTTTCTGTTTTCTTTATTTGCAGCATGAACTTGATTTCAGATACGATTGGTTTTCTTGCAGGATACATGCTGACACCGATTTACATACGACTAATAAACGATGATATGACGGAGGCTATGGGTTTTAGGCAGTCCACGAGTTCCATTGTACGTTTGATAGGTAATCTCAGCGGAGGAGTATTTTTAGGACTGTTTAGCATTTCTACTCTAGCTTTTGTAAATGTTTTAACCTTTTTATTTGCCTTTCTAGGAAGTCTACTTATCCGAAACCGCTTGAAAAAAGAGGAAGAAAAAATCGAAGTTCCTCCTTATGTAGGAATGAGTAGCTTTTTCCAGCATTTGAAAGAGTCAATGAAATTATTGATGACTATGGAAGATGTCATGGTCTTGCTTTGGATTTTGTCCATTAGTCAAGCTGTTTTGATGATGGTAGAGCCTGTCAGTGCGATTCTACTGATTCACCATCCTTTTATGGGTTTGTCAACAGGGCAAAGTCTGGCAATTTTGATAATGATAAGCCTTCTTCATGTTATTTTAGGTGGACTTCTGAGTGGATTTCTATCTAAAAAAATTTCTATTCGCCTGAATATTTATTGGAGTCTATTGATGGAGTCTCTCATTGTTATAGGTTTTCTACGTGGAAGTTTTTTACTTATTTTACTAGGAAGTGCAGGTGATGCTTTCTCGGCAGGAGTATTGAGTCCTCGCTTGCAAGCCATGATTTTTGGAATCATTCCTGAGGAGTTAATGGGATCAGTTCAATCCTCCATCAATGTTATCAACTTGCTTATCCCAGCTGTCCTATCCCTTGCTCTCGTATTTCTTGCAACAAGTGTTGGTCTTGAAGTTGTTGCCTTTGCTCTTATAATTTTACTACTTATAGCAGCCTATCTAGTTCACCAGATGAAAAACTTACCAAACCAAGAAGAAGTTTAGCTAGAATGTTATGGATAAGTCAGCTTTCACTTGATAGTTTCTATGGAATCGTAAGCTCCTTGTAATTGATTGTCGATATTACATACAACTATCTGGCAACTACAAATGTTTCCAATCCCTATCAAGATGCAATTTATGTAAGATAAGTCTATTCTTTTCCTATAAAATCTGATAAGATAGAGGAAAGAATGATTAGAACAGAGGTTACTTCAATGACGGTTCCCGATAGACTCCCTGCTCGTATGAGAATGGATGGACGAACTATTTTCCAACAGATAAAAAACTATTTTGATACTGAAAATAAAGAATATTTTAAGCACCCCAATACCTATGATGGTATTTCCATGCATCTGGAACCCAATATCCTGACCAGTATGGAGCACTTCGATTTGACTGGCTTTCATTGCGAATGTAAGGATTTCCAAAATCAGGGAGTCTGTAAACACTGGGTTGCCATGGATCTCTACTTTCGTAGCCTCCCCCAAGCTATTCAAGAACGCATTGGTAAAGCGAGTCATAAACCAAGTTTTGCCAGCCAACTGATTCCTACCTTGCCATCTGATGAACTCCAAGACGAACTGGTAGAAGAAAAAGCGGTGGTGCCTTCACTTTCCCTTCATGGACAAGTCGAAATCCGAAATCATAGCATAGCATGGACCTTAAAACTACAGGTAGAACAGGCTTCTCGTGCCTATGTTATCAAGGATATAGCTCACTTCATTTTTCTCATTTTCCAAAAGGAAGATTACTTTGTTTCACAGAAAATCGGGACAATCAGATTATCCTTGGATCAGTTTAATCAAGCATCCCAAAACCTACTCCTCTATATCAAAAAATATTTCATCGATAGAAATGAACATTCTTATTTCAAATTCAGTTATGGCATTAGCCCTAGAGATTGCGGACGCTATTTAGAGACTCCTGTTAGCTATTTAAACGACCTCGTCCCACTTTTTCAAGCTTTGGATGTCTTCCAATATGTAACCTCAAAAGCCGAATACCCTCTTATATTCTTAGATGATAGTCCCTTTATCCCGGAAGAGGAAATTTTTAAAGTTGTCAAATCTAATAACCATTATGAAATCATCAATACAGCTTATTTTGGTTTCATTATTCAAGAAAAACTTTGGATTCGACACAATCACTTCCACATCATCAAAGAAGAACACCGTTACTTTTTGGATAAATTAGCTACTTGGATCTATCATTATCAAGAAAGTTCTCCTCTTATCTTTTCACAGGAAAATAAGGCTGAACTTATGCAAATCTGTAATATCATCTCAAACTATGTTCCTATCAGTCTTCCAGATGAATTACAAATCCATGACTTTATCCCCACCTTTGCCTTCTCCAAGACTAGAAATGAAATTGCCCTTAATATGGTGTGGTCCTTTGGAGAAAAACAAGTCCATTCTAAACAAGATCTCCTAACCCTCCCCTATACTTACCAAGCTAGCAAAGCTAGAAAAATCTATCATCAACTGCTTTCTGCTGGTTTCAAAGAGGAATTTCATAGTCTTTCCAAAATCAAAATCGTTGATTTCTTCCTAAAAGAGCTCCCCCGTTTTCGTACTCTGGGTCAAGTTCAACTAGATGAATCGCTTGAAAAACTCTTAGTAGAAGATCCTGCTGTCATTGACATTTTTGACGACGAAGGCTTCCTTTCAGTTCAGTTTGATTTTTCTATGATTTCAGAAGATGAGATTGAAAAAGCTATCCAAGCTTTATGGAATCAAGAAAGCCACTACCAAACCAAGCAAGGAAAGGTTCTAGTCTTTGACGATGAAAGTCTCAAGGTTGCCCAAAGTCTCCAAGATCTTCGCGCTAAATTTTCAGACGGAAAAATCAAGATGCACAAATCTCGTGCCTTTAGCCTTTCTGAAACCTTCAAAGACAATGAGCATATCAATTTTTCTCGTGATTTCAAAAAGATGGCTTATGACCTGACCCACCCTGAAGAATTTGATATCAAGCCTTATGAAGTCAAGGCCAAACTCCGCTCCTATCAAAAAGAAGGAGTCAAGTGGCTGAGTATGCTGGATCATTATCATTTTGGGGGAATCCTGGCAGACGACATGGGTCTAGGGAAAACCTTGCAAACCATCACTCTTCTGGAAGCCAACCTTAAACCAGACCAGAAAGCTCTTATCCTAGCTCCAGCCAGCCTTCTTTATAATTGGAAGGAAGAATTCCGAAAATTTGTACCTCACAAACAGGTTGAAGTAGCCTATAGTAGCAAAACTGAGCGTATCAAACAAATTGAAAAATCTGCTACTATCACTATTACAAGCTATCCATCTTTTCGATCTGACCTTAAACATTATCAAAAGCAGTCTTACGACTACCTCATCCTAGATGAAGCACAGATGATAAAAAATAGTCAGACCAAAACAGCACAAGCTTTAAGAGAATTTGATGTCAAAACCTGCTATGCCCTATCTGGAACTCCTATTGAAAACCGTCTCGAAGAGATTTGGTCTATTTTCCAGATAGTATTACCAGGTCTCCTACCAAGTAAAAAGGAATTTTCAAAATTGTCACCTCAACTCGTTGCTAAACTGATTCAACCTTTTGTCCTGCGTAGGAAAAAAGACGAAGTTCTGACAGAATTACCTGAACTGAGCGAGCACCTCTACAGCAATGAACTCAGCAGTTCACAAAAAACGCTCTATCTAGCTCAACTTCGACGCATGCAAGAAATGGTTTCAGGAGCCAGCGCCTATGAGATTAAACGTCATAAAATTGAAATCTTAGCAGGACTAACCCGACTTAGACAAATCTGTAATACCCCTGCTCTCTTTTTAGAAGACTACAAAGGGGATAGTGGAAAAATGGACAGCTTATTCGAGCTCCTAGACACCATTCGTGAAAAAGGGTCACGACCACTTATCTTTTCACAATTCACCTCTATGCTTGATCTCATTGAGCAAGAACTAGAGAAAAAAGAAATGTCTCACTTTAAAATAACAGGACAAACACCTTCAGATAAACGTCAAGAAATGGTCTATCTTTTCAATCAAGGGGAAAAAGACTGCTTCCTCATTTCCCTAAAAGCAGGTGGAACAGGACTTAATCTAACAGGAGCTGATACCGTCATCCTCTGTGAGCTCTGGTGGAATCCAGCAGTTGAGATGCAAGCTATCGGTCGAAGCCACCGCCTTGGCCAGACCAAACAAGTCGATGTCTATCGCCTTATCACACTTGGTACCATAGAGGAAAAAATACAAGAACTCCAAGAAAGTAAAAAAGAACTCTTCAACACCGTCCTTGAAGGACAAGAAAGCAGAAGCAATCTGAGCGTTGATGATATTAAAGAAATCTTGGGTGTTGAATAAGTGAAAAAGAACTAGAGTAACCACACTTAGTGGGTCTATCTAGTTCTTTTTTAGGTTCTAGACTTTCCTTGCCCTCCTATGAGCTCTATACGCCTTACCATCACGTTTCTGTTCGTTTAGATACAATTTCGTCATCCCTTTATCTGACAGTTTTTATACTATCAAACTAGGGAGCTGACCACAAGTTGCTCAAAGTATCGCTTTGAGATTGTGGATAGAACGAACCTGGTTTGAAGATATTTTCGAAGAGAATTATTTCTTACATCAAACTTCAAATAGTCTAACTACAGATATTTGAATCTATTACCTCAATCCAAGCAGGCTTGAGAATCACTCTTGGGTTCACCGATAGATAATAGACACGTAGGCCTTGCACATCAGATCTACGATAGATCCATCGTATAAAAAGACCGCAATCCACAGATTGCAGCCTTTCTTTATTTTCTGGCTTGATAGCGACTGGTCAGGATGAAAATCACGGTAAAGACCAACATCATGACACCATAAACAGGTAATGTTTGTCCTGTTAAGGTTGAAATTTCAAGCAGTTTTTGAATTCTTGGGAAGAGAGCGGTAGCTAGGAAACCTCCTACTGACCAAACAATCAAGAGGACACGCCATAGGGTAAATGGCATGCAGGCTCTAAATACGGATAAGAAACCAATTGACCCCAAGAGATAATAGAGTAGAGTTGAGATTTCTAACTCAGACCAACCTTGGCTACTCCCAAATATTTTCACAAACAGGACGCTGAAGACGACCATGAGAGCGCTTGGTAGGGCACGAAGCATGGATCTTCTGAGAAAGTTTGGCTCAACAGGTTTGATATTTCGCTCAAAAGTCAGAACGAATGGTGGGAAACCTTCCACAAACTGGTCAATCATGGTAATCTGGATCGGAATGAAGGGGAAAATCAAAATCCACTCTGACCGACCTAGTAAAGCACTGGCAATACAGATGACTGCTAATAGGAAGGAATAGATGGTCTTTATCAAGAAAATCGGGGCGATATGGGCAATGTTATTGACCACGCGACGACCCTCGAAGAGAATCTCAGGAACATCATTAAAGTCTGAGTTCAAAAGAACCAGATTGGCAATCTGACGGGTTGCTGGATCCCCCTCCGCCATCACGATAGAACAATCCGCCTCACGAAGGGCCAAGATATCATTAACCCCGTCCCCTGTCATAGCCGTTGTATGACCCGCTTTTTTCAACGTTTGGATGATGAGTTTCTTTTGATGAGGGGAAACACGTCCAAAAATAGCTGTCTCCTCCGCCATGGCCATCAATTCCTCATCGGTGATTTTTGAGCAATCTACATAGCTGTGATAGTCCGCAAAACCAGCCTTCTGGGCAATGCTGGACACCGTAACTGGATTGTCACCAGAGATAATCTTGAGTCCCACCTCCTGAGAACGGAGATAGTCCAGCGTCTCTGCTGCTCCCTCTCGAATGGGGTCCAAGATTTCCAGCAAGGCTAGAGCCTGAATATCAGATGGTTTCTGTGGTTTGTGATGGTCTAATTTCTCCTGACTGAGAGCTAAGACCAAGACACGTGATCCTCTCTCCAAGGCCTCCCTGGCTTCTGGGACTTCAGAATCCAGCAACATCTCAGGTGCCCCTAAGAAAACTGTCCCCAAGCCTTCTAACTCCATAGCCCCCCACTTGCGGTCGCTCGAGAAGGGAAGATTGGAAATCATAGGATAAGCAACATCTCCCACAAAACGCTGGCGAATGGCTTGGGCAGTTGGATTCTTATCCTCACTATGGGCCATGTAGCTAGTCAAGATGCTGGCAATAGCCTCTTCACCATAAGTTTCCGTCAGCGGAAGGACAGCCTCCACCTGCATCTTTCCTTGAGTGATGGTGCCCGTCTTGTCCAGACAGAGCATATCCACGCGCGCCAAGGTCTCAACAGAGTACATCTCCTGCACCAAGACCTTTTTCAAGCCCAGCTTAATCACCGCTGTCAAGAGCGAGGTAATGGTCAAAAGGGCAATTCCCTTGGGCAACATCCCCAGAAGGGCTGTTGACGAATTTACAACAGATGACTTGAGAGGCAGGCCTTTTAACATCAAGGCTTCTAGCAGGAGAGCTAGACCAAAGGGAATGATAATCTTCCCAGTAAAACCAGCCAACTTGTCCAACGATTTCATGATACGGGAGTTGATGGATTTAACGGTCTTGGCTTCCAGCATAAGTTTAGCAGCATAGTTGTCTGCACCGACATGGTGAACTTGAGCTAAAACTGCCCCACTGGCTAAGAAACTTCCAGACAAAAGTAAGCCGTCAACTTCCTTTTGCACCAAATCACTTTCTCCCGTTAACATGGCTTCATTGACTTCCGCAAAACCTTCCAAAACCAAGGCATCACTAGGAATCTGCTCCCCTGCAGACAAACGAATGACATCTCCTAGAACCAATTCTTCAGGATTAAGAGCAACTTCCTGACCATCACGAATAGTCTTGACCTTTTCCTTGGTCATGAGATTGAGCTTGTCCACCATGTGTTTGGCCCGTAGTTCGGTCACAATTCCAGAAAAAGCGTTAAAGCAGATAACGGCAAAGAAGACCAGATTGCTCCAGGCCTGCACAAAGGCTAGTGCCAAAGCAATGGCAAAGTTCAAAGCGTTAAAAAGGGTAAAGACATTTCGTTTAACGATTTGCCAAGTGCTAGTACTGGCTGATGCGGTAAAGTTATTGACCAAACCCTTAGCCTGTCTTTCCTTGACTTCTCTTTGGGTTAATCCCATAATCTTATTTTTATCCATAAATTTTATTATATCATTTTTTTTAACAGAATTCTAATCTCATCCCAAATATGCATCTAGTCAAGGGAAAAGTTTGCCACCCCTCCTTTGATAAGGTATAATAATAAGAAAACAATCGAAGGAGATCGCATGTTTTATACTTATTTGCGTGGATTAGTTGTATTGCTCTTATGGTCCATCAATGGCAATGCTCACTATCATAATACTGATAAAATTCCTAATCAAGATGAAAATTATATTTTAGTTGCGCCTCACCGTACCTGGTGGGATCCTGTTTATATGGCCTTTGCGACCAAGCCAAAACAGTTCATCTTTATGGCAAAAAAAGAACTCTTTACCAACCGTATCTTTGGTTGGTGGATTCGTATGTGTGGCGCCTTTCCCATCGACCGTGAAAATCCCAGCGCCTCAGCCATCAAATATCCTATCAACGTTCTCAAAAAAAGTGACCGCTCTCTCATCATGTTTCCAAGTGGTAGCCGCCACTCAAACGATGTCAAGGGGGGCGTAGCACTGATTGCCAAAATGGCCAAGGTCCGTATCATGCCGGTTACCTACACCGGTCCCATGACTTTGAAGGGCTTGATTAGCCGTGAACGTGTCGATATGAACTTTGGAAATCCAATCGATATCTCAGATATCAAGAAAATGAATGATGAAGGCATTGAAACAGTCGCCAATCGTATTCAAACAGAATTCCAACGTCTGGACGAAGAAACGAAACAATGGCACAATGATAAAAAACCAAATCCACTCTGGTGGTTTATCCGCATTCCTGCCCTCATCCTTGCTATTATACTCGCTATCCTAACCATCATCTTTAGCTTTCTCGCAAGCTTCATCTGGAACCCAGATAAGAAAAGAGAAGAACTTGCATAGAAGAAATGAACCTTGGCCAAACAGCTAAGGTTTTCATTTATATAGTAGATTGGAACTAGAATAGTACACCTCTACTTCTAAAACATTTTTAGAAATCGATTTGACTGTCCTGATCGATTTGTCCTGCTTTTGTTTCATTTTACTATATTTATAAGAATCTCCTAATCAAATCAAAAGCCACTCTACAATAGAGTAACTTTAAGATTGTCCATTTATACTCAATGAAAAAGCCCTCTGAAAATCAGAGAGCTGATTTTCAGAGGGCTAAAATCCTAGTGAAACAAAAAAATCTCCACGATCAGAAAAGTCTCTATCGTGCCATTTTCATACATGATGTATAGTCCAAGTAGAATGAATACTAAGGGCACAATGATTCGCTCGTATTTTTCAATTGTCTCGAATATTAACGGAATAGAGGATAACACCCGACTAATCTCGCAAAAGATAATTATGCCGATTACAAACACAAGCAAGGCCACGAGGGTCTGTGACCAATCTAACGAAGCAAAATAAGGTATATAGATACCTAAATTATCTCCGCCAGACGCAATTGTCAGCAATGTAACTGTCCAAAACAGTTGATTTGCCTTGCTTTGTTCTAATCTTTCAATAATTTCTTCCTCTTCTTCTTCCGCATCTTCTCCAACAATTGCAAAGCGAATCCCTAAATAGATAGGGATTAAACCAAGCAATCCAACCATCCATTCTTCAGGCACGAAATTAACGACATAAGCAGCAACTAAACTCGCCCCTACAAGTAAGCCTGTGCCTAGATATTGCCCCGCATAAATATGCCATTTCTGTTTATTCTGTGATAGCTGTGCAAATAAAATAATTAAAATAATTAAATAATCGATACTGGTAGAAATATAAACACCAATAGCAGATATGATTGTCTGTCCCATAAAAAAACCTCCTGTATTAGTCAGTAATAAATCAGCAGATTTTAGGAGAGCACAGACACATTAATTTAGCTATCGCTAGTGGGTAATGTCGAACGTAGGAAAGCATTTTACTCCTCCTCAAAACGTAGTTACAAAGTAATTTCTAACTGGAATTCAGTGACTACTTCCATGTAAAGTATAACATACTATACTTTACTTTGTAAAGAGTGGGCTCTTCTAGGGGGCTTGCAGACAGCTACTCGGCTTGAAAAGCCGAGTAACTGCGCACCTTTATGGTGTAATTAGCTGATACCATTTGAGGTTTTTGTAGTCTCCAAAATTGTTACCGATAAAACCTCAATAAAAAAGCCCTCTGAAGTCAGAGAGCTGATTTTAGCCCGGGCTAAAATCCTAGTGAAAAAGATGAAACTCCTTGTGCTCATCGAACACTGTGTCATTTCCCTATTTTCATACGGATTTTTGACGCCCTTAGCATCATGATTCTTGCTAGATCAATCGTTTATAGACGAGGCGAAGATCGTACGAAACTTTCAGTGAAACAAAAAAAATCTCCCCGAAGGGAGAAAAGCTGGTTTATTTTACCTTACAGTGCTAGGAACCGTAACCGAAGATTATACTTGAGTATAGCGAGGTAAGGTGACAACGCAAAAAAGCTACCCAATTTAGAGTAGCTTTATTATCAAGATATGCTCAATTGAACACGGCCTAAGCACTTGGCAAAAAAGATAAAATCTCCTAGAAACTGAAGTTTCTTCGTCAATTTTCCTATTTTTGCTTTGTGCTTTTGACGGCCTTTGTATCTTGAATTAGCGACGAAGTCCTAGAGAGTTGATCAACTCACGGTAACGGTTAACGTCGTTTTTACGCAAGTATGCAAGCAAGTTACGACGGCGACCGATTTTTTTCATCAATCCACGGTAAGTAGCGTGGTCTTTTTTGTGTTGTTTGATGTGTTCGTTAAGGTGGTTGATTTCCCAAGTAAGGACAGCAACTTGAACCTCTACTGAACCTGTATCACCTTCGTGACGTGCATATTGTGCAATGATTTCATTTTTTTTCTCTTTTGAGATTGCCATGATGTTTCTCCTTTTTATTTGGCTTCATCCGAGTGACAGGTTGGCATGCCTGTAACCAAGAAGAAGTTATTTGTCTTTACGACAATCCCTATTTTACCAAGATTTAAATTTTCTGTCAAACATTAATACTCTCATAGTTATTATTTTTCAAGTAAAGAGATACGTTCTTTTATATGATGACCTTTTTCAAGTTCATCTACCAATCCAATAGCATAATCTGCATAACTAATCTGGCTTATTCCTTTTTCATTAGTAGTAAAAATTTCTCCTGCTAGAATGTAGTTTCCTGTTTTTTCACCATCGGGAATAAAATCTACAGCAGGACTGACAAAAGCCCAGTTGAGATTATTTTTTGTACGAAGAAGATCCAATTCATCCGCTTGAGCTTTTGCTAGTGACTTAAATTCTTCAGGAAAATCAGGCGTATCTAAAAGTCGTGTCGTTTTTGTTTCATCTATATAAAGGCTTCCTGATCCCCCTACAACTAGAAAACGTGTCTGTGTTCCAGCAAGAAGCTGATTAAATAGTTCGATTGATTTGCTGTGGAGCGGTAGCGTATCTGGTGTATAAGCACCAAACGCTGAAATAACAGCATCAAATCCAGTAAGATCATCTTTTGTCAACTCAAATAAATCTTTTTTAATAATAGACTCAGCTTGACTTTTGTTTTCAGAACGAACAATAGCCGTTACTTCATGTCCTCGTTTGACTGCTTCTTCAACAATTGCCTTCCCCGCTTGTCCATTTGCTGCAATAACTGCTAGTTTCATTTTTTATACCTCTCTTGTTGTAATTATTTTAGTTACAACAATTGTGACACTCTTAATAATCAATGTCAATAGTCTTGCTTAATTATTATCAAAATATTTCTACCAAGAAAACTAACCATGATTCTAGTGAAAAGAAAAATCTTCTTTGTCAACAAATTTACTTTCTTGTTTTAAACATACTATAATAATCATAGCAAGAGATCTAAGTTGTCTGTTTTTTTAAAACGAGGTGATTATCATGCGTAGATTCTATTCCCATCTCCCCTACTATCTGGTCATATTATTCTTTTATTGGCCACTTTATGAGTTGTTCTTGCTAGTTGTTTCTGACCCCCTTACACTCAAGGGACTCTATATAAACAATCTTCTCTTCTTTACACCTCTGGTAATCTTGATTATATCGTTACTCTATAGCTACCGTTTCCGTTTCTCACTTTGGTGGTTAGTTGGTAACGGACTGCTCTTTTACTTTACTATCATAACCTTTGGTGAGTTTATACTAATTTACTTGCTAATCTATGAAACAGTTGCTCTGGTGGGCATGGATTCTGGTATTAGCATCAAGCATATTCTACAAAAAATGAAAAACAAAAAACTTTCACAAAATCCTTGAAAAATCTCACAATCATGCTATAATAATCCATAGAGACAAGTCACTTAGTCCCTTTCTACTAGAGAGTGCGTGGTTGCTGGAAACGCATAGGAAGTCTAAACTGATACTACTCTTGAGTTTTTTATGAAAACATAAAACGGCGGCCACGTTAGAGCCAATCAGAGGTGTCCCTCTCTTTTGAGGTACATAAATGAAGGTGGAACCACGTTGCGACGTCCTTTCGAGGATGTCGCATTTTTTTATGAGGATACTAATTATGGAGTTGCAAGAATTAGTGGAGCGCAGTTGGGCAATCCGACAAGCTTATAACGAACTGGAAGTTAAGCATCATGATTTCAAGTGGACGGTAGAAGAAGACCTCTTGGCTTTATCTAATGATATTGGAAATTTCCAACGACTGGTGATGACAAAGCAAGGACGCTACTATGATGAAACACCCTACACACTGGAACAAAAACTTTCAGAAAATATCTGGTGGCTATTAGAACTTTCTCAACGTTTGGATATAGACATTCTGACGGAAATGGAAAACTTCCTCTCTGATAAAGAAAAGCAATTGAACGTTAGGACTTGGAAGTAGTCTGCTGATAAAAAATCAATGCTTAGAAACTATGAAATAATAAAAAAGGAGAACATCATGATTAACATTACTTTCCCAGATGGCGTTGTTCGTGAATTCGAATCTGGCGTAACAACTTTTGAAATTGCCCAATCTATCAGCAATTCCCTAGCTAAAAAAGCCTTGACTGGTAAATTCAACGGCAAACTCATCGACACTACTCGCGCTATCACTGAAGATGGAAGCATCGAAATTGTGACACCTGATCACGAAGATGCCCTTCCAATCTTGCGTCACTCAGCAGCTCACTTGTTCGCCCAAGCAGCTCGTCGTCTTTTCCCAGACATTCACTTGGGAGTTGGTCCAGCCATCGAAGATGGTTTCTACTACGATACTGACAACATAGCTGGTCAAATCTCTAACGAAGACCTTCCTCGTATCGAAGAAGAAATGCAAAAAATCGTCAAAGAAAACTTCCCATCTATTCGTGAAGAAGTGACTAAAGACGAGGCACGTGAAATCTTCAAAAATGACCCTTACAAGTTGGAATTGATTGAAGAACACTCAGAAGACGAAGGCGGTTTGACTATCTATCGTCAGGGTGAATATGTAGACCTCTGCCGTGGACCTCACGTTCCATCAACAGGTCGTATCCAAATCTTCCACCTTCTCCATGTAGCTGGTGCTTACTGGCGTGGAAACAGCGACAACGCTATGATGCAACGTATCTACGGTACAGCTTGGTTTGACAAGAAAGACTTGAAAAACTACCTTCAAATGCGTGAAGAAGCTAAGGAACGTGACCACCGTAAACTTGGTAAAGAGCTTGACCTCTTTATGATTTCACAAGAAGTGGGACAAGGTTTGCCATTCTGGTTGCCAAATGGTGCGACTATCCGTCGTGAATTGGAACGCTACATCGTAAACAAAGAGTTGGCTTCTGGCTACCAACACGTCTACACTCCACCACTTGCTTCTGTTGAGCTTTACAAGACTTCTGGTCACTGGGATCATTACCAAGAAGACATGTTCCCAACCATGGACATGGGTGACGGGGAAGAATTTGTCCTTCGTCCAATGAACTGTCCGCACCACATCCAAGTTTTCAAACACCATGTTCACTCTTACCGTGAATTGCCAATCCGTATCGCTGAAATCGGTATGATGCACCGTTACGAAAAATCTGGTGCCCTCACTGGCCTTCAACGTGTACGTGAAATGTCACTCAACGACGGTCACCTATTCGTTACTCCAGAACAAATCCAAGAAGAATTCCAACGTGCCCTTCAGTTGATTATCGATGTTTATGAAGACTTCAACTTGACTGACTACCGCTTCCGCCTCTCTCTTCGTGACCCTCAAGATACTCATAAGTACTTTGATAACGATGAGATGTGGGAAAATGCCCAAACCATGCTTCGTGCAGCTCTTGATGAAATGGGCGTGGACTACTTTGAAGCCGAAGGTGAAGCAGCCTTCTACGGACCAAAATTGGATATCCAGATTAAAACTGCCCTTGGAAAAGAAGAAACCCTTTCTACTATCCAACTTGATTTCTTGTTGCCAGAACGCTTCGACCTCAAATACATCGGAGCTGATGGCGAAGATCATCGTCCAGTCATGATCCACCGTGGGGTTATCTCAACTATGGAACGCTTCACAGCTATCTTGATTGAGAACTACAAGGGGGCCTTCCCAACATGGCTGGCACCACACCAAGTAACCCTCATCCCAGTATCTAACGAAAAACACGTGGACTACGCTTGGGAAGTAGCCAAGAAACTCCGTGACCGCGGTGTCCGTGCAGACGTAGATGAGCGCAATGAAAAAATGCAGTTCAAGATCCGTGCTTCACAAACCAGCAAGATTCCTTACCAATTAATTGTTGGAGACAAAGAAATGGAAGACGAAACAGTCAACGTTCGTCGCTACGGCCAAAAAGAAACACAAACTGTCTCAGTTGATAATTTTGTTCAAGCTATCCTAGCTGATATCGCCAACAAATCACGCGTTGAGAAATAAGAGTCTAGCATAAAAGCCTCCAATCTGGAGGCTTTTTCTCATCTATTTTTACTCAAGGACTAAGTTCACTTGAGCAAACTGAATCCGCACTGTCGTTCCTTTTCCGACCTCAGACTCGATACGAATCTGATGCCCCAGTTCTTCAGAAATTTTCTTAGATAGATAAAGGCCAAGTCCAGAGGACTGCTGGATCAAACGGCCATTGTATCCTGAAAAGCCACGTTCAAATACTCGGAGGACATCACTGTTTTTTATCCCGATTCCCGTATCTTTGATACAAAGCTCTTGGTCATCCATATAAATCTCCAGACCACCTTCCTTGGTGTACTTGAGAATGTTTGAGATAATTTGCTCAATAACCACTAGCAGCCACTTTTTATCCGTCACGATTTCTTTATCAAGGTCATGTAGATTGACATTTAATCCTTTTTGAATAAAGAAAAGAGCATATTTACGAATTATTTCCTTGACCAAGTCCTCAATTTGAACCTGCTTTAAGACCAAATCATCATGGAAACTTTCTAAACGCAGGTACTGTAAAACTAGGTTGGTATAGGAGTCGATTTTGAAAATTTCCTGTTCTAGCTGCTGCTTCAGTTGGCGGTCGACCACTTCTGCAACTAAGAGTTGACTGGCTGCAATGGGGGTCTTTATCTGATGGACCCACAAGGTATAGTAATCCAGCAAATCCGTCAGTTTTCTTTCTGCTTTTGACCTCTGCTGATAGAGTTCCATCTCACACGCTTCTAATTTTTCTGCTAAAGCTATTTCCAAAGGAGACTTGGCTTCCCTCTCTCCATAGAGAAGTTCCTGGCGATAGACCTGCGTTTCCACCAATATGTCCCAAGTGAAAAATAAGATGGTTACAAAGCAACACAAGAGGAAAAAGTAGAGGAAGTAAATTTCTAGACTGGCAAATAAAAACTGAAAGAGTAAGACCAGAAATGCCAAAGAAAGCAGATAGACAAAAAGACGACTACGGGAGCGCAGATAGGCTAGAAAAAATTGTTTCCAATCAAGCATGCTTCAATCCGTACCCTATTCCTTTCTTGGTCTCGATAAATCCTACCAATCCCTGCTCCTCCAACTTTTTACGCAAACGAGCCACATTGACAGAGAGGGTATTATCATCAATGAAAAAGTCACTGTTCCAAAGTTCTCGCATCAGGTCGTCACGTGCTACGATGTTGCCTGCATGCTCAAATAACACGCGTAAAATCTGGAATTCGTTCTTGGTCAAATTCAAGACTTGCCCTTGATAATGTAAATCCATGGATTTGGTATTGAGGATAACACCAGCATATTCCAGCAAACTCTCATCACGCCCAAACTCATAGGAACGACGCAACAAGCCCTGAACCTTGGCTAAAAGAACCTGCTGGTCAAAAGGCTTGGTCACAAAGTCATCTGCCCCCATATTGATTGCCATGACAATATCCATAGCCTGGTCTCTCGAAGAAAGAAACATGATAGGTACCTTGGAAATCTTGCGGATTTCCTGACACCAGTGATAACCATTAAACAAGGGCAAACCAATATCCATGAGGACCAGATGAGGTTCCGACTGAACAAATAGACTCAAAACTTCCATAAAGTCTTCTACCAGGACCACTTCAAATCCCCATTCAGAGAGCATTTTCCCGACCTGTTGACGAATGACCTGATCATCTTCCACTAATAAAATCTTGTGCATGCGCTTCTCCTTTTCCATTATTATAACAGATTTTTCCATGCCAGATGGTCTGAAACTGAATTTGAAATAGCCTGTTTTTAGCCAGTACAAACAGGCAATGCTACTAGCTAATTTGAGGGAAATTTGCTAAGATAAATAAAAAGAAAGGAGCTCTTATGGCCAATATTTTTGACTATCTGAAAGATGTCGCATATGATTCTTATTACGACCTTCCCTTGAATGAGTTAGACATTCTAACCTTAATAGAAATCACCTACCTCTCCTTTGATAATCTGGTCTCCACACTTCCTCAACGTCTTTTAGAGCTAGCACCTCAGGTTCCAAGAGAGCCCACCATGCTTACTAGCAAAAATCGCCTTCAATTATTAGATGAATTGGCTCAACACAAGCGCTTCAAAAATTGCAAACTCTCCCATTTTATCAACGACATCGACCCTGAACTGCAAAAGCAATTTGCGGCTATGACTTATCGTGTCAGCCTCGATACCTATCTGATTGTCTTTCGTGGGACAGATGACAGTATCATTGGCTGGAAGGAAGATTTCCACCTGACCTATATGAAGGAAATTCCTGCTCAAAAGCACGCCCTTCGCTATTTAAAGAACTTTTTTGCCCATCATCCTAAGCAAAAGGTTATTCTGGCTGGGCATTCCAAGGGAGGAAATCTCGCTATCTATGCTGCTAGCCAAATTGAGCAAAGTTTGCAAAATCAGATCACAGCAGTTTATACATTTGATGCACCTGGTCTCCATCAAGAATTGACACAGACTGCGGGTTATCAAAGGATAATGGATAGAAGCAAGGTATTCATTCCACAAGGTTCCATTATCGGTATGATGCTGGAAATTCCTGCTCACCAAATCATCGTTCAGAGTACTGCCCTGGGTGGCATCGCCCAGCACGATACCTTTAGTTGGCAGATTGAGGACAAGCACTTCGTCCAACTGGATAAGACCAACAGTGATAGCCGGCAAGTAGACACAACCTTTAAAGAATGGGTGGCCACAGTCCCTGACGAAGAACTTCAGCTCTACTTCGACCTCTTCTTTGACACTATTCTTGATGCTGGTATTAGCTCTATCAATGACTTGGCTTCCTTAAAGGCGCTTGAATACATTCATCATCTCTTTGTCCAGGCTCAATCCCTCACTCCAGAAGAAAGAGAAACCTTGAGTCGCCTTACCCAGTTATTGATTGATACTCGTTACCAGGCATGGAAAAATAGATAATACTCTTGAAAATTAAATGTATACAAAACAAAAGACCTAGAATACATACTTTCATGTGCATTCTAAGTCTTTTTAAATAGAATCTAATAGTCAATAAAAATCAAAGAGCATTGAAAAATAATTGTGCTTGGAACATCCCTCTCGCTTCAACAAAATGACCCCATTATAGATTAAAAAGATGCCACTTAGAAAAAGCAAAAAAGGAAGTAAGACAAAGGCAAATACATAAAAAGCTAACTGAACATTCTCATATCCATTTTTATAAAAAAGGTAGGATAGATAAAAATAACTTGAAATGAGGGATAGTAAAAATAATACTGGATTCCACAAACTTCTATTATCCTTTCAAAATGACACTATAAAGGCTAATACAATTCCTATAACGAGATACATTTCTTACTCCTTTAATAGCTACATTTTATCATAATTATCCAAAGAAAAAAAGAGGGCATTTATCCCTCTTAATCCTTCATCTGACTCTCTGCATCGGCCACGACTTTTTCTAGACTGGTCTGACCAAGTTCTGCCTCCATAGTCAACTGAATTCTCTCCAATTTTTGATCCAAAACATCATGAATATGAGCTCCTACAGGGCAATTTGGATTCGGATTGTCATGGAAACTGAAGAGTTGACCTGTCTTACCAAGACATTCGACCGCCTGATAAACATCTAAAAGACTAATATCCTTAAGGTCCTTGACAATCTCTGTTCCGCCCGTTCCACGCGCTACTGAAATCAGCTCTGCTTTCTTCAACTGGGACAAGATCTTTCTGATAATGACAGGATTGACCCCGACACTAGCAGCCAGAAAATCACTGGTCACCTTGCTTTCCTTCCCCTCGAGGGCAATGATTATCAGCATATGAGTCGCAATGGTAAATCTACTTGGAATTTGCATCCTCTTCTCCTTTTTACGAGGCTACCCTGCCTCTACTCTTCTTTTTCTATTATTATACCCTTTTTAGTTGTAATGTCAATCGTTACCACTTTTCAACCAGTCGTCTAACTCCCGATCGCAGCCCTCTTTCTGAGCCAATTCTCTCAAAAATTCCTGATGATGAGTATGGTGGATCCCATTGACCAGACTTTCATAGTAAACCTCAAAATAGGGAAGTCTCAGGTCTTTAGCCAGCTGCAATTCAGCTGCTACATCGTAGTCTACCCGTCGGAAGTCAATATCTACCAGGCCCTTGTCATCAAACTCCAAAATCATATACTGGGCCCGCAAGTCCTTCCGTAGCTGAGCGTCCAAAAAGAAAGGTTGGCCAATCGAACCCGGATTGACAATCAATTGCCCACCAGTCCCGTAACGAAGCAACTGCTGGTGAATATGTCCATAAACAGCAATATCACAGGGAGGATGAGTCACCAAGCGGTCAAACTCCTCTTGTTTGCCAGTATGAATCAACTCTCGCCCCCAGTTCTTATCAGGCAGATGATGGCTAATTCCCACCGTCAAATCCCCAAACTGACGATGAATTTGAAGAGGTTGATTGTGGAGCACTTCAATTTCTTCTAGGGAAATTTCCTCTAAAACATACTGGCACTGGCGTAAGAGATAGCGTTGACTGGGGCGAGTACTATCCAATTCCTTACGGACACCATGCCAAAGACTGTCTTCCCAGTTTCCCAAAACTCTAGCCGTAATCGGTAGTTGATCCAACAAGTCCAAAATCCTTCTACGCCCTGTCCCTGGCATGAGAATATCTCCCAAAAGCCAGTATTCATCCACTACTAGCTGCCGAGCATCTGCCAAAACAGCCTCCAAGGCGGTGGTATTTCCATGAATATCTGAAAGAAGAGCTATTTTCGTCATATCCATCTCCTCGTTTTTTCTCTTGCAATAAGTATAACATAAAAAGTCACAGCTAGAGAAATCTAGCTTTTTTTGATATACTAGATAAAGATATTAGACAAGAGGAAACGAATGACCCCAAACAAAGAAGACTATCTAAAATGTATTTATGAAATTGGCATAGACCTGCATAAGATTACCAACAAGGAAATTGCGGCTCGCATGCAAGTCTCTCCCCCTGCCGTAACTGAAATGATCAAACGAATGAAAAGTGAAAATCTCATCCTAAAGGACAAGGAATGTGGCTATCTACTGACTGACCTCGGTCTCAAACTGGTCTCTGAGCTCTATCGTAAGCACCGCTTGATTGAAGTTTTTCTAGTTCATCATTTAGACTATACAAGTGACCAGATTCACGAGGAAGCTGAGGTCTTGGAACACACTGTCTCTGACCTGTTCGTGGAAAGACTAGATAAACTGCTAGGTTTCCCTAAAACCTGCCCCCACGGAGGAACTATTCCTGCCAAGGGAGAACTCCTCGTTGAAATCAATAACCTCCCACTAGCTGATATCAAGGAAGCTGGCGCCTACCGCCTGACTCGGGTGCACGATAGTTTTGACATTCTCCATTATCTGGACAAGCACTCACTTCACATCGGTAACCAGCTCCAAGTCAAGCAGTTTGATGGCTTCAGCAATACCTTCACTATCCTCAGTAACGACGAGGATTTACAAGTGAATATGGACATTGCAAAACAACTCTATGTCGAGAAAATTAACTAATTTCTCAAGTCCCCTACCAACCCTGAAAGTTTTATTTTCAGGGTTTTATTTCTATCATTTTATTTTACTTTCATTTGGTGGTAGAATATTTGAAAAAAAAAGAAAGGTAGTTTAACCTATGAAAAAATCACTAAAAATTTTTGCTACATCTAAATGGTTTGACCTCTTCGGGATTGCTTTGGTCGTTGGGATTGCGATTGCATCTGGTTACCTCAACTCACGCCTCGATAAATTTGTAGACTGGAGACCATGGACAGCTCTTGTACCCTTTGGATTGATTTCCGTAACCAACGTTGGGATTTCCATGTTGTCCACTCGTTTCACGGGGAAATTAAGCAAATGGGGAAATTACTTTGGTATTGTTAATACCATTTTGTCCGGTGCTATTGATTATATCCTTGGAAATAAGGCGGCCATCATTACCTATCCCGTCACCTTCCTCATTTATACCTTTGCTATAAAGAAATGGAAAGCTTCGCAAGAAGGCAGACCCAACCAAATGAGCCAAAAACAGGTAAAATTGGCGGCCATCATCATTTCCATCATCGCCTTCCTCTTTGCCTTTGTGACCAACTATATCGGATATGGGGGCAAGATGAATCTCCTTGCCTACGTAACAACTATTGCCTTTGCACTGTCCCTCATTGCCAATGCTTTGAATGCATTGAAACTAACAACTCAGTGGGGCTTTTGGTTGATTTACAATTTCGTTCAGCTGACAAAAGCTGGTATTCAAGGAAACTTCGCCAATATCGGTAAATACATCTTTTATATACTCAATGCAATCGGAGCTTTATTTGTCTGGAATGATGAAGAAGTTAGATACATAGAAGGAAACTCAAATAAAGAATACTAGCCAACTTAAGAGAATCTCCCTTCTGCTATTTTTATCATTTTAGTTGTAACTCCCATTCTTTTAGAGTAGAATGAAGTTAGATAAAAGAGGGAGGTCTTGTCATGAAAAAACTCTATAGAATCCATTTTATAGCAATTGCAGTTATTAATTTGCTACTATTTGCATTTTTTATCACTAGACTCGAGACATCTTTTGAGTGGCTCTTGCTCTCTGGTTTAATTTTCTTCCTTGCTCAAGGACTCCTGCTATTTCTCTTGGTCGTCCGACTCAAACATCAATTCGCTGAGATTTATCCTCAAATCAATAAAAAGATTCGCTTCTACTATTTAGGGGTTCTCACCATTGATTTTCTATTTTTTGTTCTCTTAGCCTTCATTAGTTCTCAGCGTTTTTCATCTCTTATGCCAATTATCACTGCTTGCCATTCTACTTTTTATTATATGACAGCTGACTACCTAAGAGAAAACTATCCAGACTTTTACGACAAACACATCTCTTTATGGGAATGTCTCTAATGAAAAGGAGGTTTTAGCATGAAAAAAATCATCTTCATCAAAACCATTCAACTCCTTGTCATTGATGGAATCATGCTGGCATTTTTGACATTTAAAAGGGGGGCTTACTTGGGACTGGATTTTGATTTATAGCGGTTAGCTCATTTTCTTTCATCCTGTGCTATTGACCTATCTTTCAAACCAACTTTGTGACCACTTTAGTCAACTCTATTCCCAGATTAGACCGAGATTCTGGCGTTTTGCTTTACAAATTCTCCTATGGGATAGCCTGATGATTCTCTCCTTGGTGTCTTTAAGTGATATTCCACTTTTCCTTCAGGGAACTCTCCTCATCCTAGGACATCTCATCCCTTCCTATCGCATCTGCCAAAGCCTGAAAAGAGACTTCCCCCAAGCATATCAAGAACCGATTTCTTTTTGGAGTATTTTATGATCGATGAGAAAGACCAAGCCGACTGGGCTTGGTCTTTCTTATCTCTTTTTAGTATCTAGGATAATGGTAACAGGTCCGTTATTAACCAGCTCAACCTGCATATCTGCTCCAAAGATACCTGTCTGAACGGGCACTTCTTGCGCTAATTTTTGATTGAAAGCATCATAGAAGTCTGATGCCATATCAGGTTTAGCTGCCCCTGTAAAGGCTGGACGATTGCCTTTCTTAGTATCCGCAAAGAGGGTAAACTGAGAAATAGAGAGGATTTCTCCTTCAATATCTTTGACAGACAGGTTCATCTTGCCTTCTGCGTCTGAAAAAATCCGCATATTGACCAGTTTTCTCACAGCATAGTCCAAATCTTCCTCTTGGTCCTCTGGTCCAACACCAACCAGCAATAAAAGTCCCTGATTGATTTTTCCCTGAATCTGGCCTTCTATACTCACTTGGGCTTTTTTAACCCGTTGGATAATGATTTTCATAATAGCCTTTCTAGTAAGAGCTAGGACAACTAGCCGTTGGTCCGTTTGACAGAGTAAACTTCTGGCACACTCTTAATTTTATCGACAACCGTGGTCAGTGTAGAGAGGTTGGCAATACCGAAGGACACATGGATATTAGCAAACTTCATATCCTTGGTTGGTTGGGCATTGACCGTTGAAATATTCTTAGTTGTATTTGAAAGAACTTGCAGTACATCGTTCAACAGTCCTGTACGGTTGAGACCGTAGATATCGATATGGGCCATATACTCCTTATTTGAGCTAGAGTACTGGTCTTCCCATTCCACATCAAGGAGACGTTGCTCGTAGTTTTCTTGGGCACGCAGGTTCATACAGTCCACACGGTGAATAGCCACACCACGACCCTTGGTAATGTAGCCAACAATATCGTCACCAGGCACGGGGTTACAACACTTAGCAATCCGCACTAGGAGACCAGAAGCACCTTCAATAACCACTCCCCCCTCATGCTTGACCTTGAGGGTTTCTTTATTTTCAACCTTGACCTCGCCACCTTTGACAAGCTCCTCTGCCTCAGCTTTGGCCTTGGCACGCTCTTCCTCACGGCGTTCCTTTTCAGTCAGACGGTTAAAGACGGTAATCGCACCGATTTCCCCAAAACCAATGGCCGCAAAGAGGGAGTCTTCTGTCTTGTAACTGGTCTTTTGCAGAACTTGATCCATGTGGCGCTTGTCCATAAATTTATTTGCCACATAGCCATTTTCTTGGAACTGAGCCATCAGCATCTCACGACCCTTGTTGACAGACAATTCCTTATCTTGGTTTTTAAAGAACTGGCGAATCTTATTGCGCGCCTTGCTAGTCTTGACCATATTGAGCCAGTCACGGCTAGGTCCAAAGGAGTTCGGGTTGGCGATAATTTCAACCTGATCCCCTGTCTTTAACTTGGTTGTCAGTGGAACCATGCGGCCATTGACCTTGGCACCAGTTGCTTTTTCACCGACCTTGGTATGGATTTCGTAGGCAAAATCAATCGGTCCTGAATCTTTGGGAAGAGAACGGACAGCTCCATCTGGGGTAAAAACGTAAATCTCCTCAGCCAGATAGTTTTCCTTAACAGAGTCCACAAATTCCTTAGCATCATCAGCCTGGTCTTGGAGCTCCATCATCTCCTTGATCCAGTTCATTCCAATAGCTGATTCCTTGCTGTTAACTTGCCCCTTTATACCTTTCTTATAAGCCCAGTGAGCCGCAACCCCGTACTCAGCCACCTCGTGCATTTCCTTGGTTCGAATCTGGAATTCAATCGGCCCTTTTGGTCCATAAACAGTCGTATGGATAGACTGATAACCATTGGCCTTGCGGTTGGCAATATAGTCTTTGAAGCGACCTGGCATCGGTTTCCAAAATTCATGCACGTAACCAAGCATGGCATAAACATCACTTTGGGTATCTAAAATACAACGAATAGCAATCAGATCATAGATTTCCTCAAACCGTTTTCTCTTGTCCTGCATTTTGCGGAAAATTGAGTAAATATGCTTGGGACGACCATAAATCTTCCCTTTCAAGTGACGTTCTGTCGTATACTCCTCTAATTTTGTGACTACCTCATCCACCAAGGCCTCACGCTCCCTGCGCTTTTCCTTCATCATATGGGTAATCTTGTAAAACTCCGTTGGATTGAGATAACGGAAAGACAAGTCTTCTAATTCCCATTTGACACTGGAAATCCCCAAACGATGGGCAAGTGGGGCATAGATTTCCATGGTTTCTTTGGAAATACGCTCCTGCTTGTCTTTTCGAAGATGTTTCAGGGTCCGCATATTGTGCAAGCGGTCAGACAGTTTGACCAAAATAACGCGGATGTCCTCAGACATGGCCATGAGCATCTTGCGATGATTTTCCGCTAATTGCTCCTCGATCGATTTGTACTCGACCTTGCCAAGCTTGGTAACTCCGTCAACAATCATCCGCACATCAGGACCAAACTCTCTTTCCAAATCGTCCAAAGTCGCATCTGTATCTTCCACCACATCATGCAAGAATCCACAAGCTACTGTTACAGCATCCAGCTTTAGCTTAGCTAAAATACCTGCCACTTGGATAGGGTGAATGATATAAGGCTCGCCTGATTTGCGATATTGACCACTGTGGCATTCAACAGCATAGACCAAGGCCTTATGGACAAAATGAACATCCTCTTCCGTTAAATATTCTTTGGTTAAAGCGACAACTTCTTCGCCTGTTAAATTCACTTCTTTCGGCATCTCTACTCTCCAATTCTTCCTACCATTTTATCACTTTTTTAAGAATATGAAAACTAGATTGGAACAGAATAAGAAAAAAATAATTCAAAATTGCTTGATAATTCTGAATTATTAGCCCATAATATACTACGAAGTTAGATTTTAAACTTAGGTGATAGAAGGAGAGATAGAAGAACGGAAACCATATTGTAACCCAAAGACTTTCTGACTTCCCCAATTCCATTGAAGATACGAAAGATAAACGGTGGAACTCGTAGCACATACACTGGTACCTTGACTGGATTTTGGAATTAATACTAAATGAAAATCAAAGAGCAAACTAGGAAACTAGCCGCAGGTTACTCAAAGCACCGCTTTGAAGTTGCAGATAAAGTTGACGCGGTTTGAAGAGATTTTTGAAGAGTATAAAAATCCTCAAGATACTTTCTTCTATCCTTTAGTTTATAAGGAGAATACCTATGAAAAAAACTGCTATTTCTATCTTTGCTCTCCTAATGTTAGGAGTTTGCTGCCTGTTCCTATTCAGCCAGCAAAGCTATAAAAAACTCGTTCAATACTATGCTAACGACCAGAACCTGCCCAGTAGGATAACTTATAGTGAATATAGCGACAAATGAGAAGCCAACTACGGTAGCACTCTAAACATCACGTCTATCAAACAAGCTAATGACGGAGTTTATGCAACCTATGAAGGGCAATTGACACCTTTCCAATATTGATAAATTGATAACCAGCCTGTCTTCATCTAGTCATGCTGATTTTTAAGTTCATTTTAAATCCTTACCTATTCTCCCTAACTGTGCTATACTTAATTTATACTCAATGAAAATCAAAGAGCAAACTAGAAAGCTAGCCGCAGGCTGTTCAAAGCACTGCTTTGAGGTTGCAGATAAAGTTGACGCGGTTTGAAGAGATTTTCGAAGAGTATTAGTACATTCTTTGAGATTGGAGCTAGTATGAAAATCCATAAAACCGTGAATCCTGTTGCCTATGAAAATACCTATTATCTAGAAGGCGAAAAGCACCTCATCGTCGTCGATCCTGGTAGTCATTGGGAAGCCATTCGTCAGACAATCGAGAAGATCAACAAACCGATCTGTGCTATTCTCTTGACCCACGCCCATTATGACCATATCATGAGTCTGGACTTGGTTCGCGAGACGTTTGGCAATCCTCCTGTCTATATCGCAGAGAGCGAAGCCAGCTGGCTCTACACTCCTGTCGATAATCTCTCCGGTCTCCCTCGCCACGATGATATGGCAGATGTGGTCACAAAACCTGCAGAACACACCTTTGTCTTTCACGAAGAATACCAACTAGAGGAATTTCGTTTTAAGGTTCTACCGACCCCAGGGCACTCTATCGGTGGTGTTTCCCTAGTCTTTCCTGATGCTTACCTAGTCTTGACGGGAGATGCTCTATTCCGCGAAACTATCGGACGGACCGACCTTCCGACTGGTAGCATGGAGCAACTCCTTCATAGTATCCAGACCCAACTCTTCACCCTACCAAACTACGATGTCTATCCAGGACATGGTCCAGCTACTACTATCGCTCACGAAAAAGCCTTCAATCCCTTTTTTTAGCAAGATGATGACAATCGAAATTTAAGTAAACTATCCAGCAAATCTTTCTATTATAAAAGGCATCCTATCAAGGTTTTCACACGTGATTGGATGCCTTTTTTCTGATGACTAGATTTTTTGCATTACCAAATAATCACGCGCTCCTCTGGTGAACGCCACATTCCGTCTCCTTCTTTGACATCATAGGTTGTAAAGAAATCGTCGAAGTTTGGTACTTGCACATTGACACGGAGTTTGGCTGGTGCGTGCACATCGACGCTAGCCAAAAGTTTCATAAATTCTGGTCGACCTTTCATGCGCCAGATGCGACCGAAGTTGTAGAAGAACTCTTCTGCTGAGAAGTCTGCTTCTCTCTTAGCTGCTTCAAGAGCTGCTGCGATTCCTCCCAAGTCAGCCACGTTTTCTGATACAGTCAATTTACCGTTAATGGTTGCTCCATAAGAATCCTGTCCATCAAATTGGTCAATGACTTTTTGTGTTTTCTCCTTGAAGGCAGCATAGTCGCTCTCTGTCCACCAATCCTTGAGGCTACCATTTTCGTCAAAGGAAGCCCCGTTAGTATCAAAGGCGTGGGAAATTTCATGGGCAATCACTGCCCCAATACCACCGTAGTTAGCAGAAGATGACTGATGCAAGTCATAGAAAGGCGCCTGTAAAATGGCCGCTGGAAAGACAATCAGGTTCTTCTGAGGATTGTAGTAGGCATTGACCATATGAGCAGGCATGCCCCATTCCTTATAGTCTACAGGCTGGTTCCACTTACTCCAACTGTGCTTGATTTCCACACGCGCAAAGGCTAGAGCATTCTCAAAAAGACTGGCAGTTTCATTCACTACCTTATCCTTGTAACGTGCAGGCAATTCTTCTGGATAGCCAATATAAGGTTTGATCACATTGAGCTTCACGATAGCCTGTTTACAGGTTTCTGGAGTGAGCCAGTCATTCTTAAGCAGACGCTCCTTATAGACATCAATCATGGTTGCCACTTTTTTCTCCACATCCGCCTTGGCTTCTGGAGAGAACTTCTCACGGGCGTACCAAAGCCCCAGGGCTTGCTTGAAAGGTTCCTGTGCTAGATGATAAGCTGCTTTGACCTTATCTTTTGCCTCTGGAACTCCAGAAAGGGCACGGCTGTAGGCACCAGACAAAACACGGATATCCTCTGTTAAATAGCTGGTTGAAAGATTGACAACACTCAAAATCAAGGTTGCTTTAAGGAGAGACCAGGCTTCCTCACTGTAAAATTGCTCTGCTGCTTGCCAGAAACGTTCCTCGTCTACAATAACCTTGTCTGGTAATTGCCCAATAACTGCTTTGAAGAAGTCATCCAAAGGTAGGGCAGGCGCGAATTTCTTGAAATCTTCGTAAGAATATGGATGATAGAGTTTAGCATATTCTGAACTTTCTTCATTAGAGAGCACCACTGCCGCAACTCGGCGGTCCAATTCAAGTCTTTTTTCTAGCAAGTCTTCAATTTCTTCATCAGAGAAATCATAAGCCTTGAGGAGATTTGCGCTACTTTCTTTCCAAAGAGTCAAGAGCTCTTCGCGCTGAGGATGTTCTTCTGCATAGTAGGTCGTATCTGGCAAGATTGTGCTTGGAGCGCTAGCCCATAGAACATTGATTCTAGCATCCATAAAGTCTGGCGATACACCAAAAGGAAGGAAGTTTGGTTTTCCTGCAAGCTCAAACTCTGCTAGTTTAGCTGTAAAATCCGCAAAAGTTTCCAATTCTTGGAATTCTTTAAGGAGTGGTAAGACAGGTGTGATACCGTCAGCTTCTCTCTTGTCAAAATCACGAACTAGGCGGTGGTATTTGACAAAGTTTTCCAAGATAGCATCCTCAGGCACTTCTTCACCTGCTAACCACTTGTCTGTTGTCGCCAGCATCAGGTCTTCAATTTCCTGGTCTAAATCAACAAAACCTCCTGTTTGAGACTTATCTGCTGGGATTTCAGCTGTCTGTTGCCATTCTCCATTGATAGCATCATAAAAATCATCTTGATAACGTGTCATCTTGTTCTCGCTTTCATTTGTATTTGCCTTTATCTTAACAAAAATCACTAGGGAATGCAATTAATAACCATTTAACTATTATTTTTTAGCTATTATAAAAAACCTTTCCATGATAAAACGCATAATTCCAAGTTTTTTACACTTGATACTATGCGTTTTATAATTTAGAAATTTATCCTGAAAGTTATTTTTAGAATCTATTTTTCAGTTATTATTTTAATTTTTTCAAAAATTAACTTGACTTAATTTTTTTTTTAATGTATATTAAGAGACAGGAGGAATACAAGTTTATGATACGTATCGAAAACCTCAGTGTCTCCTACAAAGAAACGTTGGCACTTAAGGATATTTCACTAGTGCTCCATGGACCAACAATTACCGGCATCATTGGTCCAAACGGCGCTGGGAAATCAACACTATTAAAAGGTATGTTGGGAATTATCCCACATCAAGGTCAGGCATTTCTCGATGACAAGGAAGTTAAAAAATCCTTACACCGAATTGCCTATGTCGAACAAAAAATCAATATCGACTACAACTTTCCCATCAAGGTCAAGGAATGCGTCTCGTTAGGACTATTTCCCTCTATTCCTCTCTTTCGAAGTTTAAAGGCTAAACATTGGAAGAAAGTGCAAGAGGCCCTTGAAATCGTCGGCCTAGCTGACTACGCTGAACGTCAAATTAGTCAACTGTCTGGAGGTCAATTCCAGCGGGTCTTGATTGCCAGATGTTTGGTGCAGGAAGCCGACTATATCCTCTTGGATGAACCCTTTGCTGGGATTGACTCTGTCAGTGAGGAAATCATCATGAATACGCTGAGAGATTTGAAAAAAGCTGGGAAGACGGTTCTCATCGTTCACCACGACCTCAGCAAGATTCCCCACTACTTCGATCAAGTCTTACTTGTCAATCGAGAAGTGATTGCCTTTGGTCCAACAAAAGAAACTTTTACCGAAACCAATCTAAAAGAAGCTTACGGTAATCAACTCTTTTTCAATGGAAGTGACCTATGATTGCAGAATTTATCGATGGATTGCAAAAATTCCATTTCCTACAAAATGCCTTGATAACAGCTATTGTCGTCGGGATTGTAGCTGGAGCCGTGGGATGTTTCATTATTCTACGCGGGATGTCACTCATGGGAGATGCCATTTCACATGCTGTCTTACCAGGTGTAGCCCTCTCCTTCATCTTGGGCCTTGACTTCTTTATCGGAGCCATTGTCTTTGGATTGCTAGCTGCCATCATCATTACCTACATCAAAGGAAACTCGATTATCAAAAGCGATACCGCCATCGGCATTACCTTTTCTTCTTTCTTAGCCCTCGGTATCATCTTGATTGGTGTCGCTAAAAGTTCAACTGACCTTTTCCATATCCTTTTTGGTAATATCCTGGCCGTCCAAGATACGGATATGTTTATTACTATGGGTGTGGGGGCAGCCATCCTCTTGTTAATTTGGATTTTCTTCAAGCAACTCTTGATAACTTCCTTTGATGAACTCTTGGCTAAAGCCATGGGAATGCCTGTCAATTTCTATCACTACCTTCTCATGGTACTCCTGACTCTCGTGTCTGTGACAGCCATGCAAAGTGTCGGAACTATCCTGATTGTAGCCATGCTGATTACCCCAGCTGCAACTGCTTATCTGTATGCTAATAGTCTGAAAAGTATGATTTTCCTTTCCTCAACCTTCGGAGCTACTGCTTCAGTTTTGGGACTCTTTATTGGCTATAGTTTTAATGTTGCGGCAGGTTCTAGTATCGTGCTTACAGCTGCTAGTTTCTTTCTCATTAGCTTCTTTATCGCTCCCAAACAACGATATTTGAAACTGAAAAATAAACATTTGTTAAAATAAGGGGCAAAGCCCTAATAAATTGGAGGATCTAATGAAAAAATTAGGTACATTACTCGTTCTCTTTCTTTCTGCAATCATTCTTGTAGCATGTGCTAGCGGAAAAAAAGATACAACTTCTGGTCAAAAACTAAAAGTTGTTGCTACAAACTCAATCATCGCTGATATTACTAAAAATATTGCTGGTGACAAAATTGACCTTCATAGTATCGTTCCGATTGGGCAAGACCCACACGAATACGAACCACTTCCTGAAGACGTTAAGAAAACTTCTGAGGCTGATTTGATTTTCTATAACGGTATCAACCTTGAAACAGGTGGCAATGCTTGGTTTACAAAATTGGTAGAAAATGCCAAGAAAACTGAAAACAAAGACTACTTCGCAGTCAGCGACGGCGTTGATGTTATCTACCTTGAAGGTCAAAATGAAAAAGGAAAAGAAGACCCACACGCTTGGCTTAACCTTGAAAACGGTATTATTTTTGCTAAAAATATCGCCAAACAATTGAGCGCCAAAGACCCTAACAATAAAGAATTCTATGAAAAAAATCTCAAAGAATATACTGATAAGTTAGACAAACTTGATAAAGAAAGTAAGGATAAATTTAATAAGATCCCTGCTGAAAAGAAACTCATTGTAACCAGCGAAGGAGCATTCAAATACTTCTCTAAAGCCTATGGTGTCCCAAGTGCCTACATCTGGGAAATCAATACTGAAGAAGAAGGAACTCCTGAACAAATCAAGACCTTGGTTGAAAAACTTCGCCAAACAAAAGTTCCATCACTCTTTGTAGAATCAAGTGTGGATGACCGTCCAATGAAAACTGTTTCTCAAGACACAAACATCCCAATCTACGCACAAATCTTTACTGACTCTATCGCAGAACAAGGTAAAGAAGGCGACAGCTACTACAGCATGATGAAATACAACCTTGACAAGATTGCTGAAGGATTGGCAAAATAAGCCTCTGAAAAACGTCATTCTCATGTGAGCTGGCGTTTTTTCTATGCCCACATTTCCGGTCAAATCATTGGAAAATTCTGACTGTTTCAGATACAATGGAAGAAAAAAGATTGGAGTATCCTATGGTAACTTTTCTCGGAAATCCTGTGAGCTTTACAGGTAAACAACTACAAGTCGGCGACAAGGCGCTTGATTTTTCTCTTACTACAACAGATCTTTCTAAAAAATCTCTGGCTGATTTTGATGGCAAGAAAAAAGTCTTGAGTGTCGTTCCTTCTATCGATACAGGCATCTGCTCAACTCAAACACGTCGTTTTAATGAAGAATTGGCTGGACTGGACAACACGGTCGTATTGACTGTTTCAATGGACCTACCTTTTGCTCAAAAACGTTGGTGCGGTGCTGAAGGCCTTGACAATGCCATTATGCTTTCAGACTACTTTGACCATTCTTTCGGGCACGATTATGCCCTCTTAATCAACGAATGGCACCTATTAGCACGCGCAGTCTTTGTCCTCGATACTGACAATACGATTCGCTACGTTGAATACGTGGATAATATCAATTCTGAGCCAAACTTCGAAGCCGCAATTGCAGCTGCTAAAGCCCTATAGAAAAAATCCTCTGTCACAAAGAGTTCCCTGCTCTTTGAAACGGAGGATTTTTGAATATTAGTAAATAGAAGTTCAATCAGCTAAAAATAACTACCTTACTCTACAGATTTCAGAGCTTCTAACATATCAACCTTTCTCAGATAATAATTGACGAAGAAACCAAGCAAGGTCAAAATGATGCTTACTGCTGCCACTGGGATTACATAGACTTCCCAGCCTACCTGCGGATAAAAGAGAATAGTCGCAGGCGAAATCATTTGAATCAAAAATTGGTGTAAATAGAAACCAGCTATCAGACCAAGTACGATTCCCACAAGGGACAGCACAATCGTCTCACGGTAAATGTAGAGTGTGACTTCATTATTATGAAAACCGAGAACCTTGATAGTGGAGAGTTCACGGATTCTCTCAGCTACGTTGATATTGGTCAGATTGTAAAGGATGACAATAGCTAATAGAACAGATACGATGACCAAGATGGTCATGGTCTGATTGAGTGAGCTAGCGATAGAGTCGAAGAGTCGAATGGCTGAAGCATTTTGGACAACGCTGGACACCGCAGATTGATTCATAAGCAAGCCCGCCTGACTTTCGATACTAGTTGCACTGGTATCCCTTAATGAGACCAGATAAGTGTTGGCTTGGGGTAGCTGTCCGTAAAGTTGCTCATAGCTAGCCTGACTCATATAAATAAAGTGACCAACGTAGTTCTCAGTAATAGCAGCGACCTTTAGTTCCTTACCTTCAATTTCTAAAGTCTGCCCAACCTTGACACCTGCCAGCTGGGCGAGTTTAGCTGTAATAACGATGCCATCTTTTAATGTCAGCTCCTGCTGATGATGTTGAAGATGGATAAAGGGAGTCAAATCTTCCTTCTCTATCATCATAAGAGTAATGTTTTGAAGACCAGCCTTGCCTTTGAAATCCTTGTCTAGCGTTTTAGAATAGATTTTCTGGTAGGCTAGTATCTCCTGCCCTTTCAACACTTCTGCTAGCTCTACCTTGTCCTGATTGGTCGCACTAGGATTTTCAGAGACAAGCATCTGATACTGTTGGATTTGTTGAAACTGTTTAGACGGAACTCCTGCTACAGAAGATTGGATTCCCAAACCTGCAAAGAGCAGAGCTACAGAACCTGCCACACCAAAGATTGTCATCAACATTCTCTGCTTATAACGAAAGATGTTGCGGGCTGTTACCTTATGAGTAAAACTGAGACGACGCCAGATAAAACCGATACGCTCCAATAAGATTTTAGCTCCTTTGACAGGAGGTTTAGGAAGTAGAAGCTGGGCTGCTTCGTCATGAAGTTCCCTCCAAGTCACCAGATAGGCCGGTAACACACTCGCCAACCAGCTCAAGACAAGAGCTAGTAAGCTATAGGTCCAATAGAACTGAATCTGGGTTTCTCCCACCACCATGCCTTTTGTAATGACACTTGAAATTACACTAGCTAGCAAATAATGACCAAGTATACTACCTAGAACCGTTCCGACAGTCCCAGCTACTAGTCCATAAAGGAGAAACTTGGCGATAATATCCTTACTACGATAACCCAAGGCCTTAAAAATCCCTGCATGAGTTCGCTCTTCGTCTACAAAGCGAGTCATGGTCGTAAAGGTCACCATGGCTGCTACGGCATAAAGTACCACAGGAAAGATATTGCCCACTGCTCGAATACTGGATGAAGCATTACTATACATAAGATAGCCCTGACCACCTGGCATGGTCTGACGATTATAGACCTGATACCTTGGCTCCGCCAAATCATCCAAGACTTGCTGATGTTTTTCTAATTTTTCATTTTCTTGGGCTAGATTTTGTTCAGCTTGCTTTAGTTTGGCCTCTTCCTTGCCCAATTCCTGCTTGGCTTGGGTAAGTTGAGCACTAGCCTGCTCTCTCTGAACTTGAGGAAACAAGGCTAGTTGACTTTCTTGAGCCTGTATACGAGCTTGAGCAGCTGCTAAACGACGCTTGCCTTCCTGCAAATTAGTCTGAGCCTTGTCAAGGGTCTCTTGCCCCTTGTCTAGAGACTCTTGTCCTTCTTTTTTCAAAAGTTGCAGACGTACCTTGCCATTATCTGATAAAATTTGTTCAAGCTCTTCCTGATGTTGCTTGGATTTTTCTTCATAAGCTGATGAAAAGGCATTTAAACCTGCTAAATCTTGATATTTCAAACGAGCTATATTGTAGACTTTCTGATCAAACTGACTAGGTAAAATCACCCCATAGGCTGTCAGAGTCCCACTTCCACTTCCTGCGTAGCCCATATCTCGCTGGGAGAGGATTTCAGCCGAATCCACAAAACCAGTAATGGTATAAGTATGGTCTTTTAAAGAGGAATGACCCTCTTCTTTTTCTTTAAAACTAATCTCCTGTCCCACGCTGTATTGGCCTTGCAAATGAGTGGCCAAAGCGATTTCCTTGTCTGACTGAGGAAGTCGTCCCTTTCTTAGCTGAAAGGTTGAAATTCGCTCTGGTTTGGAGTACAGCCGAATGGCATCCTGCCCATTATCCATAGTCACATCTGTCAAATAGCCAAACTCGACCTCTGCGCCCTCCGTCTGTTTTAGTTCTTCTTGGTCTGCTTGATCCAAGCCATAGTTAGACATGACTGCCAAATCCAAGGTTTGAGCAGTTGTTAAATAAGCATTAGCTGTCGCCTCCATGTTGGGACTGGTTACTTTGAGGCCTACTAAGGCTAGAGATCCCAACATCATCAGGATCAAGATGGATAAAAAACGCCCCTTGGAGCCTGTGAAGGACTGAATTAAGTCCTTCCAATAAGTTTTTCGCTTGATCATACTAGTACTCCAAACTGTCAATATCCTGAGGATGCTGGTTGAGCACCACATCCTTGACACTGGCATCGTGCATATGAATCACGCGATCAGCAATGGGCGCCAAAGCTCCATTATGAGTCACGATGATCACCGTCGCTCCCTTTTGACGAGACATATCTTGGAGAATTTTCAAAACCTGCTTGCCCGTCTGATAATCCAAGGCTCCAGTAGGTTCATCACAAAGAAGAATTTTAGGATTTTTGGCTACCGCGCGTGCAATGGAGACTCGCTGTTGCTCCCCTCCAGAAAGCTGGGCTGGAAAGTTATTGAGACGATGAGCCAGACCTACATCTGTCAAGACCTGATCAGGATTCAAGGCATCTGTCACAATTTCAGAAGCCAATTCCACATTTTCCTTAGCTGTCAGATTAGAAACTAGATTATAAAACTGAAAAACAAACCCCACATCATTTCTACGGTAATTGGTGCGCTGGTGGGAACTATAATCCGCAATATTAACACCATCAATCCAGATTTCCCCTTCATCATTGGTATCCATTCCCCCAAGAAGGTTAAGAACTGTTGACTTACCTGCACCTGAAGCACCAAGGATAATAACCAGCTCCCCCTTTTCAATCTCAAAATTCACATCACGATTGGCCACAATCTCCGTGTCCCCAACCTGATAACGCTTGTAACAGTGTTTCATCTCAATATAAGCCATCAGACCCACCCTCTATCAAACAAATTATACTCCTCGAAAATCTCTCTTCAAACCACGTCAGCTTCCATCTGCAACCTCAAAACACTGTTTTGAGCAACCTGCGGCTAGCTTCCTAGTTTGTGCTCTTTGATTTTCATTGAGTATTACTTCCTATTATCATTATAACGCTTTTTCAACTAGTTGGAAACTGCTTACATTCTTAAATCCTTATTAAAAGGCAGTTTCAAATTACTGCCTTATAACATCTTCTTAAAAATAAAATTGAACAAGATCACCTTCTGCTGTTGCTACCGAAATACAATCTTTCCCCATGCATTTCGCTTTTATTTTTTCTTGATTCATTTTAATCACACTCTTCTCAATATCTGGATAAGAAACTCGCAAATCTCCTCCACTCCTTGATAAAATGGTCAACTGTAAGAGTTTTTTTATCCGTCCACCTCATGCTCACTTCAAAATGTCCACGTGCCATTAAGCCTGAAACGAAACCTGTTGACCATGCATCGGGTAGGACGGCTAGAGATACCAGATAAGCTGTATGAGACTGAAGTAACATTTCCGCCATGCCACTAGTAGCACCAAAATTACCATCTATCTGAAAAGGAGGGTGGCTACACCAAAGATTTGGCAAGGTGGATGACTTTAACTGCTCTGCTAATAATTTATGGGCTCGATTGCCATCTCCTAGACGCGCCCAAAGATTGATCTTATTAGCCTTGGACCAACCTGTGCCCCCATCTCCACGATCATTGAGGCTAACACGCGCCTCTTCAAGATGCTCCTGCCCCTTATAGCTAAAGAGAGTTCCAGGATAGAGTCCCACTAGATGGGAAGCGTGCCGATGCTGGGCCTCCACTTTCTCATTTTGAAAATACTGCTCTTCCTCCTCATACCACTCCCTGATTCGACCAGATTGAGTGATTTGCAAAGGATTTAGTAAATCAAACTTCTCCTTGACCTCAGTCAACAAAGCATCATCCAGTCCCAATTCCTGAGCCGCCTGAATAAAATCATGGAATAACTGCCAAATCAGAGATTGGTCATAGGTATTGCCAATCGACATCGGCCCATGTTCTGGAGAATAAGACGGAGAAGACACCCAACGCTGCGCCTGCTGATCCTTATGTAAAAAATCATTCCAAAAACGAACCGTTTCCCTCAACATGGGATAAATTTTCTCCCTGAGATAGTCTTGATCCCTATAAAATGAATAGGCTTCATAAACAGTTTGCATCATCCACGCATTGGCAGCTGGCGATCAACCCCAATAGTAATCCCAACCAGGTGCCGTCTAACCAAAAGGAGTCGCTTGGGTATGAACCAGCAAACCATTCTCCTCCCCTTCCCGAGAGACGATTCCTGCATACCTTGTAGCCGCTAGACGACCATAGACACACAAATCATCTACATAGTTGATGACCGAAAAGACCGTCTCTAGGAGATTGGTAACATAGGCTGGCCAATAATTCATCTGCAGATTGACATTTAAGTGATAGTCCGAATTCCAAGGAGTATTGTCGACCGCATTCCAGACTCCCTGTAGGTTAGCTGGTAGCGCATCTGGGCAGTCTCTGGACGAACTAATCAATAAATACCGTCCATACTGGAAGAACAGCTCCTCCAAAGCCTGCCCTTCTTGTGGCTTATAATTTTTTAACAAATCATCTGTAGTGGATGCGTCAACATCAGCTTCCAAATCTAATTGAACACGCTGGAATAAGGCTTGGTAGTCCTCGATATGCCTTGATTTCAATTGGGCATAGCCCTTTTCTTTAGCTGTGTCCACCAAGTCTATCACCTGTTGCTCTAAATCTAGTTTCTTGCGATAATTGCTAGCAGGATTTTGGGCAAAATCCGTCTTAGCGGCTAAGAAGAGATTGGCATAACTGGCTCCTGATATCTGAACCTTATCTGACCAAACTCTAATATCTCCATCCGTTTCCCAAGCTAGATAACTAGCAAACCGCAGATCATTATCCTTAACTCTTCCCTTCATCAAGATATGAGAATCAGTAATATCCAACTTGCATTCCTTGTAATCAGATTTTTCCTGTTCATACTTTCCATCAGAAGCCAAATCACAGGTCAAGGATAGTTCTATAGTAAAATCTAGAGTTTCCAACCCTTCCTTAGTAAAACGCTGAACCAAGAGATCATATGGAAAACTGGTAAAGGCTTCACGTTCAAATCGCGTTCCCTTATAGGCATAAGAAGTCGTCGCAAGCGCCTTACTGATATTCAGCTGTCTCTGGTAATCCGTCACTTGAGACAGAGAATTACCTTGCTGGCTAAACTCAATATGAATATCCCCAAAGGACAGATAGGTCCCATATTGACTCGTTTGGGGCCCGATCAGGTGCTGTTCAGCTAATTCCTTAGCCCGATTGTAATCTCTCTTTTCCAAAGCCTGCCGAATCTCAGCTAAAAAATTATGCTGATCTTGAAGATTTCCACCCTGATAATCTGAATTATCAGGAAGTGGACCTCCAGACCAGAGACTTTTTTCATTAAATTGAATCCGCTCAGCCCCTATAAGACCAAAGACTTTTGCCCCAAGAGAACCATTGCCTATCGGTAAACCTTCTTCTTCCCAACCCATGTAAGTGGTTGAAGCTGGTTGCTTGTAGGCCAATACATAATCTTGTTTTTTATTCCTTATCATACTACCATACTAACATAAAAGGCTCTATAATATTTGTAGTGGGTAAATCCCCTATGGATATTATGGAGCCTATTTTGTGTAGAAAAAAAGTCCCATATGACCTATAATGAAAAGCGACAAAACAACTCATTAGAAAGAATCATATGGAACAATTACATTTTATCACAAAATTACTAGACATTAAAGACCCTAATATCCAGATTTTAGACATCATCAATAAGGATACACACAAGGAAATCATCGCCAAACTGGACTACGACGCCCCATCTTGTCCTGAGTGCGGAAACCAATTGAAGAAATATGACTTTCAAAAACCTTCTAAAATTC